>Ga0247680_1000046_pt1 | contig 73731 bp, 83 predicted proteins | sample CNK21_metaG_FD_182803 | JGI IMG/M metagenome (GOLD analysis project Ga0247680, IMG submission 182803) | Soil microbial communities from Purdue University Martell Research Forest, Indiana, United States - CNK21 | ecosystem: Environmental > Terrestrial > Soil > Temperate forest > Bulk soil...
TTCTCACGGTCGCGAGCAAAACATATGTCGAGGTCGTTGGTGATCAGATTCGAGCCGTGAAGAATACCTGCGATGCCGCCAACGATGACGAAATTCACTCCGTGTGTGTGCAGTAATCGAAGGATCCCGAAGGCGTCAAATTCGCCACTCGTCGTCATTTGGCTCGGCGCGTCACAGCCCGCAAACGGGAGAGATTACGAGCGTTTGCAATCGCGATGCGCAGGCGTTCCGCCGGCGTACGCTCGAGTAGATCCAGCAACGCATAGACGTCGACGCCAGTCTCAGCGTGCATACGTTTCAGTTCGTGCTCGCTGAGACTCACCATACGTGCGCTATTCATATTCTCAATTCTACCAACACCCCACCTCCCTGCTATCATCCCCATTCCGCCTGCGTGGCGCGCTGGCCTGCGCGCCCCTGGACAATGAGATCCCGAGGAGCCTGAATGGATTTCCGTCTTACCGACGAGCAGACACAGATTCAACAGATGGTGCGCGACTTCGCGCTCAGCGAGATCAAGCCTCACCTCATGGAGTGGGATGAGGCGCAGCACTTCCCCACCGATGTCTTCAAGCGTGCCGGCGGTCTGGGAATGCTCGGCGTTACCATTCCCGAGGAGTACGGCGGCGCGGGGCTCTCCTACATCGATTACATCCATGTCATCGAAGAGCTGGCCGTCATCGACAGCGGCTTCGCCCTGAGCGTGGCCGCCCACAATTCGCTCGGCACGGGACATATCTATCTTGCCGGGAACGACGAACAGAAGAAGACGTGGCTTCCGAAGCTGACCTCCGGCGAATGGATCGGCGCGTGGGGCCTCACCGAGCCCGGCTCGGGCAGCGACGCTTCCGGCATGCGCACTACCGCGGTCAAAGACGGTGATGAGTGGGTATTGAACGGGACGAAAAACTTCATCACCAACGCCACCTACGCGGACATCTCCGTCGTGCTGACCGTGACCGACAAGTCGGATCAGAAGCACGGCATCACCGCCTTCGCCGTCGAGATGGATCGCCCCGGCATCCGGCCCGGCAAGAAGGAGAACAAGCTGGGCATGCGCGTCTCCGACACCGCCGAGCTGGTGATGGAGGATTGCCGCGTACCGTCGTCGAACATCCTCGGCAAGATCGGCTACGGGTTCATCGACGCCATGAAAGTGCTCGACGGCGGCCGCATCTCCATCGGCGCGCTTTCGGTCGGCATCGCGCGCGGCGCGTACGAAGCAGCCCGCGACTACGCCAAGCAACGCCAGGCCTTCGGCAAATCGATCTCCGACTTCCAGGCCATCCAGTTCATGCTCGCGGATATGGCCACGGAGATCGATGCCGCGCGGCTCCTCTGCTACCGCGCCGCCACGATCAAGGATGCCGGGCAGAAGGTGACGCAGGCCTCGGCGATGGCCAAGCTCTACGCCTCCGAGGTCGCCGTGCGCGCGACGGAGAAAGGCGTGCAGATCTTCGGCGGCTACGGTTTCATCAAAGAGTTCCCCGCCGAAAAGTACTACCGCGATGTGAAGCTCTGCACGATCGGCGAAGGGACGAGCGAGATCCAGCGGATGGTGATCGCGAGGAATCTGCTCGCTGGAGTGAATTCGTGATTCGGTTGTCGGTTGTCCGTTGTCGGTTGTCGGAGTAGGAGATCAGGATGGCGGATCGCTCCGACCCCCGACCCCCGGCTTCCGACTCCCTCGTCACCGACCTCGCCGACGCACTTCGCAGCGGCAAGTACCGAGCACTGGCGCAGGCCGTTTCGCTGGTCGAGCGCGACGACGGCCGCGCCGAGCGTCTGCTGGCCGACATTTATCCGGCCACTGGACGCGCGCGGATCGTCGGCATCACCGGCTCGCCCGGCGCCGGCAAGTCGACGCTGGTGGCGTCGCTCGCCAAGTACTACCGCAGGCAGGACAAGAAGGTCGGCATCATCGCCGTCGATCCGACGTCCCCGTTTACCGGCGGTGCCATCCTCGGTGACCGCATTCGCATGGCCGATCTCTACACCGACCGCGGCGTTTTCATCCGCTCGATGGCCACACGCGGGTTTATGGGCGGACTGGCGAAAGCGACGAACGACGTCGTCGACCTCCTCGATGCCGCCGGCTTCGACATCGTGCTCGTGGAGACGGTCGGCGTCGGCCAGGACGAAGTGGAGATCATCCGCACCGTGCAGACCAACGTCGTCGTACTCGTTCCCGGCATGGGCGACGACATTCAGGCGATCAAAGCCGGCATCATGGAGATCGGCGACGTCTTCGTCGTCAACAAGGCCGATCGGCCGGGCGCGGATCGCACGGTCACCGAGGTCACGATGATGATGTCGCTGGTCGAAGAGCACGGCGACTGGATCCCGCCGATCGTGAAGACGGTGGCCTCAACCAATCAGGGAACCGAGGATCTCGACGCGGCCATCGTCAAACACCTCGAGCACATTCAGTCGTCCGGCGAGCTCGATCGCCGCAACCGCGAGCGGGTGCGCATCCGGATCGAGACGATGCTGAAGGAGAAGTTCATCAGCCGGCTTCTGGCGGCCACGCCGGACTTCGACGCCATCCTCGACGACGTTCTGCACAAGCGCAATAATCCGCACGATGCGGCCGAGGCACTCCTGGCTCGCGCATCGTTCGAATGACCATCGTCCTGGGTTGTCTCGCCATCGCCGGCATCGGCATTCTGATCGTGGCGATTGTGGCGTTCGGAATCGCGTCGATGAAGCGAAACCAGGGCAAACACGGCACCTCGGGGTCGCTGAGCGCGGCGATGACGAACATCGAGTCGATGTTTCATGAGGGGAAGGGCAACATTGTCGACGCGATGCAGTCCACGCGCGAGGACGAGCGCGATGCTGACGGCGACCCCCCCGAGCGCTGAGCTACAATCCCCGCCCCGATGAAGTTCTCCCGCAATTGGCTCAACGATTACGTCGATCTCTCCGATCTCAGCGATGACCTGCTCGGCGTCCGCCTGACCGAGATCGGCCACGCCGTGGAATCGACCGAGAGCCATGGCGATGACACCGTCTTCGATCTCGAGATCACCACCAACCGCGTCGACGCCATGTCGCACCTCGGCATGGCCCGCGAGCTGGCCGCCGCACTGGGGCGTTCGACGACCGGAGCGCCGGCGCCCTCGCCGTCTGGCCTGGAGGCCTCCTCGCCGCCAACGATCCGCATCGAAGCACCCGAAATGTGCGCGCGCTACACCGCCCTGGTCATCCGCAACATCGTGGTGAAGCCCTCGTCACCACTGGTGTCGAAACGCCTCGAAGCGGTCGGCCTCCGTCCGATCAACAACATCGTCGACATCACCAACTACGTGATGATCGCCCTCGGCCATCCTCTGCACGCCTTCGACCTCGATCGCGTCAGCGGGAACACCATCATCGTTCGCAAGGGAAAACCAGGCGAGTCGATGAAGAGTCTCGATGGTGAGATGCGCAAGATCGATCCCGATACCGTCGTCATCGCCGACGCACAACGCGCGGTGGGGCTCGGCGGGATCATGGGGGGCTTCGAGTCGGAGATCACCGCGTCGACACGCAATGTGATGCTCGAATGTGCATGGTTCGATCCATCGACGATCCGGCGCACCGCGCGGCGGCTCGGCATGAAGACGGACGCCTCGTACCGGTTCGAACGCCGCGTCGATCCCAATGACACTCTGGCCGTGATCACGGAAGCGGCGAGGATGATCGCCGATAGCAGCGGCGGCATCGCCGAGGCACCGATCGACGTCGTCGCCCGGGAGGTGACGTCGAAGACGATCCGCCTCCGTTCGACGAAACTGCACGACGCTTCGGCCGGCGCCGTCGGTATCGGATACGGCCTGGAGCTCTTCCGCCGCCTCGGCTTCGACGCGGAACAGGTTCACGACGGACTGCGCGTCACGGTACCGACCTATCGGGGCGACATTCACGAAGAAGCAGATCTGATCGAGGAAGTGCTCCGCTTCTTCGGTCTCAACAACGTTCCCGCCGCGTTGCCACGCATGACCACCGGCGATGTACGCCGCGAAGCCGCGGATGTCGCCGAAGACACGATTCGCGACGTCCTGGTCGGATGCGGCCTGTCTGAAGCCATCAACTACTCCTTCATCCGTCCGGAGTGGAACGCGCTCGTCTCCGATGAGGCTCCGATCGCGATCACGAATGCGCTCTCCGAGGCAATCGAAGTGATGCGCCTGTCGCTCCTTCCCGGTCTGCTTGAAACCGTAGCCTTCAATCGCTCCTACGGCACGCGCGACGGCGCGCTGTTCGAAGTCGGTCGGACCTACCATCGGAAACACTCCGACAACCGACAACCGACAACCGATAACCAGGTTAAAGAACACCATCGCATCGCCATCGTCCTCTATGGCTCGATCGGGACATTCTGGGGCGATGCGAAGAGGCCGGTCGATTTCTTCGACATCAAGGGGATCATTGAGCAGATCGCGGCGAAGATGCATGTCGATGTCACCTTCGCTGCTTCCGATCAACGCTGGCTGCGCAGTGGCAAGCGGGCCACGGCATGGCACGGCGACCGCGAGATTGCCGCGCTCGGATTTTTATCCGCTGACCTTCTGCAGACCTTCGGCATCAAGGGCGACGTCGCCGTTGCCGAAATCGACGTCGAGGCGATCCTCGCTTCTACGAACAGCGAGTGGACGATGGTGCCGGTGGCGCGCTTCCCCGGCGTACCGATGATCCTCGCGCTCACGCACTCACGCGACCTCGAGTATCAGCGCATCATCGATACCATTCGCTCGTTCGACGTACCGTATCTGCACGAGGTCGGCCTGCGCGACCGCTTCGTGCCGGAGGGGACCGACGACATCATCAAGACCACGCTCGGTATGTGGTATCAGGCCTTCGACCGCTCGCTGACACAGGACGAGATCGCCGGATTCCAGCAAAACCTCGCCTCACGGCTCGCCGCCGCACTGCCGGTGAAACTACTCTGATTGGGAAAAACAAACGTGAAGAAGAACCGCGACAACGACCAGCTAAGCCTTGCCGGAACCGAGGAGGGAGAAATCCTCGGACGCCTCAACGACCGCGTGGAAAAAGCGATCGCCACGATTCAGGAGCTACGCCGCGAGCGCGACACCCTCCGCCGCCAGCTCGACGACGCCACCGCGCGCCTGCAGGAGCAGGGAGACGCCGCGGACCGGGCCTCGACACTTGAAGAAGACAACGAGCGTTTCAAGCGCGAGCGCAGCGAGATTCGCGATCGCATCGAATCGATTCTCGGCAATCTCGAAGCGCTCGAAGAGGGCGGAGAGTAGTTGCTGGGTTGCTGGGTTGCTGCAACTCTAGCAACCTAGCAACTCAGCAACCCTCACCCTACGGCTTCAGCACCGCTCTCGAGAACTTGATGAAGTAATCGACGCCGGAGACCAGCGCGAACAGCATCACCACCCAGAGCGCCAGCTCGCCGATGAAGCGGAACTCGCCGAGCTCGTAGCCGACGATCAGCAGGGCAATGGCCACTACCTGCGCGACCATCTTCGTCTTCCCGAGCGGTGAGGCTGCGATGGTGACGCCGTGCTGGGCCGCGATCGAGCGCAGGCCGGAGACGGCGAACTCCCGGCCGATGATGATCACGATCATCCAGGCCCGGGCCAGTCCCAGCTCGATGAGCGAGATGAAGGCCGCCGACATCAGGAGCTTGTCGGCGATCGGATCGAGCAGTGCGCCGAGGCGGGTCATCTTGTTGTACTTGCGGGCGAAGTAGCCGTCGAAGTAGTCGGTGATCGCGGCCACGAAGAAGATGGCCAGGCCGAGGTAGTTCGAATACTTCGTCAGAAGCACCACCACCATGAAGGGAACGAGAAAGATGCGGAAGAGCGTCAGCGAGTTCGGGAGATTCCAGATCTCGTTAGCGACGTTTTCCGGCGGGGGAACGACGGTAGGTTTCGCGCGCTCCGTCATCGCGGAGACGGCTTCGGTCGGCAGCATGGGTTCTCGGCAGATATCCGTCAGGAGAATAGTCCCTTTGGAGGATCGTGGGAAGGCCGGCACGGCCGGCTGCGCTGGTTGCCCAAGGCTCGGCCGCCATCATCTCCCGCTCATTCTGACGCGCGGGCGGCTAGAGGAATACGAGACGGCGGATTGACATTCCAGAGCGAGCAACCGAGAATCTCGGTCCCCGCTCGACATGCGAAAGTGGCGGAATTGGTAGACGCGCAGGTCTCAGAAGCCTGTGGTCATTAGACCATGGGGGTTCGATTCCCCCCTTTCGCACCAAACCTCTTGAAGCCCGATATGGAAAGCGGCTTCAACGCTCTGAACCATCCGCAGGCTCCCGCGCCTGCTTCGCAAGTCGCGGCTCAGAATGAAGGCGCGGAGCAGAGCTCGGCGCCTTCGTATTCGCTGTCAGCTATTGCTTCTCTTTGTACTCCGTCTTGGTTTCGGACTTGTTGCCTGAAGAGTCGACGTTCGTCTCTTTTGTCGTCGTCTTCTGCTCTTTCGGATTGCCGAGCATGTCGTGCTTCGTCTTGGTCTCAGTCTCTGTGATTCTCTTTTCGTCAGACATATGCGTGCCTCCGCCAGCCTATAGAGCAACGGCTGTGCCGCCGCCGAATCACGGTACCGGCTGAGCCCGTAGGGCCGCCTTCGCTCCAGGCCGGTATGTCGCCGCGCTCACCAGCGCCACCACATTGCAGAAGAGCAACCAGCCGCCAAACAGACCGGCCGCATCGGGCCTGATGTTTGGAAAGACGATCGAAAAGCAGACGGCACTCACCGTGTCGAGAAACATGCCCGGAGCGACGAGAGCGATGCCGCCCAGGGCCCGCTGGCTTTCAGCAATCGAAAAGCTCGCGAACAACGCTCGCGGTAGGCGATACAGTAATAGCCCCGAAATCGCGAGCAGGGCGATGATCGACAATGGCCGGTCGGGATTGAGCACCCACTGACCGGCAATGCGCAGAGCGATCGATGCAACAAGCCAGATCACGAAACCAGCAATCAACAAACGTTTCATCGCCCGGATCTCCTTTTCCGCGACAGTTGCGCGGCGAGCTCGTTGACAGCTCTGCCTGTACGTTTCCAGTCGCCCGTGGCCAGGGCGTCCAGCAATAACCCATCAATGACACCGACGATCAGCGTTGCCATGGTCGCGGCCCGCGCCCTGCCAAGCGCCCGCGTCAGCGTGGAGGTCAGCAGATCGATCCAGCTATCGATCGATCCTTGGAGATACGACGCGTACTGCCTCGGGTACTGAAGCGCCAGTCCGTGCATTTCGAAGAAAAGGCGCAAATAGGGACGATTCTGCGTGGATGTCGACCATTTCCACAGCGCGCGAACGAGCACGCCAAGGTCCGTGCTGCCGGACTGCGCCGTCATCATCGTTTCCAGCGCATCCTTTGCGCGGCCTCGAATCAACCCCATGGCCTCGACCAGCAACTGTTCTTTCGAACCGAAGTGGTAGACCAGCAGGCGCGCCTTCGAGCCGACCGCGGCCGCCAGCGGGCGGAGGGAAAGCTCGGCGATCCCGTTCTCGAGCAGATAGCAGACCGTTGCTTCCAGCAGTTCATCCCGGCGCGCTGACATGTAACGAGTGTTTCATGAAACAGTCGTTACAGTCAACCGATCCGTTTGGTGCTCGGCTTTGGAACGGCCGTGGCGTTGGAACAGGAGTCCCCAGAGCGCCTGACAGTTCACCGGGCATTCATTGCTCGCGGGCTGAGGCCGGGTTACTCTGTCGCGAATCCGCGTCCCCAGGGAGACCAAGAATGCGCCTTAGCCCCATCATTGCGATTGCGATCGTCGCCGCCGCTCCCCTCCCGGCTGCCGTACGCGCGCATCCGCGCGAAACCCGGCAGGCGGCGCCTCCCTCCGTCCCTAGGTCAGGCGTGCGCGCGGAACTGCTGCATGACCTCGATGACGTGCAGAAAAAAATCGTAACGCTGGCGCTGGCGATACCAGCCGACAGGTACTCGTGGCGGCCGGTTCGCGGCGTCCGCTCCGTCAGCGAGGTGTACATGCACATCGCAGGGGGCAACTACACGCTGGTCAGCTTCGTCGGCGACAAGCCGATGCTGGACACGCGGTCGTTCGAGCGCATCACCGAGAAACCGCGCGTGGTCGAAGAGCTTCGCCGCTCGTTCGATTTCCTGCGCGATGCCATCGTGAACACCAGCGACGCCGATCTCGACAAGCCGATTCGCATGTTCGGCAATGACAGCACCGAGCGAGCGGCCTTCATGATGGCCCTGAACCACCTGCACGAGCACCTCGGCCAGTCCGTCGCCTACGCGCGCATGAACGGCGTGGTCCCCCCGTGGAGCACCGAGTAATCAGCGCTGATAGCGCGTGGCGTACTCAGGCACCGTCACACCGGAAGGAAGCCGATCGTCGTCGATCGGCGACGACGGCGTGACCGCTAGCGGGATGACCCCGGCCCAGATCGGCAGCCCGTAATCGTCCTCATCGTCCGCCGGCGGACCGCTGCGGATCTTGGCCGAGGCCTCGGTGAGAGGCATGGCGATGACGAGCGTCTGCCGGAGCTCGGTCTCGTTGGGCGGACGGGCGTCGCGCACGCGTCCCGCGCAGACATGCTCGACGAGCGCATCGAGTACTCGCAGTTTCTCCTCGCGATCGACGACCTCGCGGCCCTTCCCCATGACCACGACCGAACGATAGTTCATCGAGTGATGGAAGGCGGAGCGGGCCATCACCAAGCCATCGAGAAGCGTGATCGTCACACAGGCATCGATGCCGCCGCGCAGAGAGCGAAGCATCCGGCTGGCGGCCGAGCCGTGGAAGTAGAGCGTCTCGCCGACCCGCGTATGGATGGTCGGAATGACGACCGGCGAACCGTCGACGACGAAGCCGACGTGGCAGATCAGGGCCTCGTCGATGATGCCGTTGATGGTCTCGCGGCCGTACTCCCCCCGCTTGGCCAGACGCTTGACGGTCGTACGCGGCGATTGCAATGACGTGCTTTGTTCTAGTACAGTGTCGCTCATATGCCAGTACAAAGCTACCTCAAGGGCACGACCGCCGTCAAGATCGCCGCCAGCGCCGAGACGGCGGCCGCCGGCGGGAAGATCGCCGGCGGCGAGCGTCTTCCGCCCGTGCGCGCGCTGGCGCAGCAGCTCGGGGTCAGCCCGGCCACAGTGGCCGCCGCCTACCGCATCCTGCAGGAGCGCGGCATCGCCTTCGCCGACGGCCGCCGCGGAACGATCGTCCGCCACGCCTCCCCCGCCGCCCCGCCCGCCCCCGCGCTGCTGCCCCCGCATGTTCGCGATCTGGCCACCGGCAATCCGGCCCAGGACATGCTGCCCGATCTGGCCCCTTTTCTCCGCAAGCTCGACGGCAGCCCGCGGCTGTATCGCGATGACCTCAGCGACCCCGATCTCGCGGCGATGGCGCGTGCGCAGTTCGCTGGCGATGATGTTCCCGCCGATTCCGTCGCCGTCGTCAGCGGCGCGCTCGACGGCATCGAGCGCGTGCTGCGCGAGCAGTTGCGCCCGGGCGACCGCGTTCTCGTCGAAGACCCCTGCTTCACCGGCGTCGTCGACCTTCTCCACGCGCTCTCGCTCGTGCCGGTGCCGGTCGCTGTTGATGACGAGGGGTTGCTCCCCGCGGCAGTGCAGCGCGCCGGAGCAGCCGAAGCCATCATCGTCACTCCGCGGGCGCAGAACCCGACCGGCGCCGCCTTCACCGAGAAGCGCGGCCGGCAACTGCGCGCGCTCCTTCGTCAGCGGCCCGAGCTCCTGGTCATCGAGGACGATCACGCCGGTCCTGTGGCCGGTACGACGTACGTCACCCTCGTCGAACCATCCCGTGAGCGATGGGCGGTGGTCCGTTCGGTCTCGAAGTCCCTCGGACCCGATCTCCGGCTGGCTCTACTGGCCGGCGACGCCCGGACGATCGCGCGCGTCGAAGGACGGCAGACGCTCGGCATCCGCTGGGTGAGCCACATCCTTCAGAAGCTCGTCATCGCGCTCTGGCGGGACAGAAGTGTTCAGAAACTGCTCGCCCAAGCCGAGCGCACATACGCGCGGCGCCGCGATGCCCTCGTCGATGCTCTTCACGTTCGCGGTATCGAGTCCCACGGCACTTCCGGCCTAAATGTCTGGATCCCGCTCGCAGAAGAGAGCTCCGTCGTCCAGGCGCTCTTCCAGCGCGGCTGGGCGGTCGCCGCCGGCGAGCGCTACCGGATCAGGACTCCCCCCGCCATCCGGGTCACGATCGCGTCGCTGGATGCCGGCGACGCGGCATCATTCGCGAACGATCTGTCCGAGGCTCTGCGACCCGCGAAACGACGGGCGGCGGGAGCGTGAGGAAGTTGAAGACGTGTCGAAGTGGTTCTAGGATGATGCCATGTCGATCGATATCGAAGTCACCGACCTCGGACCTAAGGGAGAAGCGCTGGTTGATGACCTCGCCCAAAACGGTGGCGAGATTCGCATTACGCGCCAGGGCAAGACGGTCGCGAAAATGATACGCGTTGATAACATTGCGCCGGAAGAGGGCCGCGTACTCTACAAAGGCGAATGGATGAGCACCGCAGGTGCCGAGCGTGAACGAGCGCTCGAACACCTTCGCGGTTCCGTGACCATCCATGGGGATATCGTCTCGCCCATCGACGACGTGGAGTGGGACGCATTGAAGTGATCGTGATCGATACTCATGTCATGGTCTGGTGGACGAGTAGCATCCCAAGCCAACTATCCATGGCCGCGAGAAGATCGATCGTCGACTCGGATGCCGTCGCATTCTCAGCGGTTTCTGTGTGGGAAATCGGCATTCTGGCGCGTCGTGGCCGTATCGATCTTCATCTTGACATCGACGACTGGCTACGTGAGGTGACTGAGGTACATAGTCTCGAGGTCCTCCCAGTCACACTTGATATTGCGGTCCGTGCTTCTGGGTTACACAATATCCTTCGCGATCCGATCGATTGCCTTATCACCGCCACTGCCCTCATCAACAACGTGCCGCTCGTCACAAGAGACGACCGCATCCGCAAGAGCGGCGTCGTCGCTACGATCTGGTAGCCAAGCGTCCACCAGGTCTGAATCGGCTCGCTAGATGTCAGCGACGCGGCTTTCGTTGATCGACGATCTGTCCCAAGTCCTGCGACCCGCGAAACAGCGGGCGGCGGGAGCGTAAGGAAGTTGAAGGCGGTTCGAAGTGGTTCTAGGATGATAGTCATGACGATCGACGTCGAAGGCGCCGAGCTCGGACCAAAGGGCGAAGCGCTGGTTGATGACCTCGCCGAAAACGGCGGTGAGACCTGCCTGACCAGCGATGGCAAGACCGTCGCGAGGGTGATACCCGTGGAGAGCGCGTCAGCCGCGGACCAGCCCCGAGCGGATGGCAAGGTACTCTACAACGGCCGCTGGATGATTCCCGCCGCTGCGGAGCGTGAGCGCTCGATCGAACACCTCCGGGGATCAGTGAAGATCCTGGGCGATATTGTTTCGCCGATCGAAGATGTTGAGTGGGACGCGCTGAAGTAATCGTCGGTGTGTTATCAGGATGCTGGCGTATTGCGCTCGATCTTGAGTCGACAGTGTTGTTTCACGAGATCGTTAAGGTATGCAACATCTCGGTCCTTCAATCACCATCGAGATCGGCGTTCTGACTGCCGAGTTGCACGACATCCTCCGCGAGCCCATAACTGCCTCATCGCGCCACCGCCCTCACCCAGGGGCGTGCACTCATCACGAAGGAGAGCATTCAACGGGGGCCTCGTCGCCATCATCTGGAAGGCGTAGGCGTATACTTCCGGAATTTAGTATGGTTGGAGGCATCACATGGGCGATGATCACGAGGTGAATCCGGACCAAGTCCCGCCGGCGGCAGTGTCGGAAAAGGGATGGCTCCACGGTACGTGGCGGAAGGTGTCGTTGGCAGTGCTTGGTGCCCTGGTCACGTTCGCCAGCGGCGCGTTCGAGCTGTGTCATAAAGCCATCGATAATTTCGAGAACCGCAGCACGGTCGCTCACCTCGACACGCTGGCGCTCCGAGCGCTCGAACGCGGCGAATACACCGCTGCGGACAGCTACCTCAAAAGCGCGCTAGCGATCACGCCGACATCGGTCACCACAATCGAGGAGATGGCTGCACTCAAGACCCTGCAGCTCGCCGAGGCGCAGTACAAGGCTGGCGATGCGGTGCCTGACGACATCGTCGAGCAACTCGAGGAAGTCGGGCTCTCGCGCGACGAAGCCAATTTTTGTATCGCAGTCTGCACCTACTCGCGAGGCGGCACACCCGAAGTGCGGCAGAACGCCCAGTCGTTCCTCGAAGCCGTCACCGACAACGAGCCGCGTCTGGCCATGCTGTGGCGCTCGCGGCTCGCGGAACAGGTTCTTCTGCCAAGCCTCACCGAGCAGACGCCGCTCGACAAGCGGAAGCAGATCGTGGGTGAAGTGCGTGACTTCCTCAAATATCTCGATGATCGGCTGAAAGAACCACCTCGGGTCAAGAGCGGCATGTTCTCGTCGGACAACGAGCGGAAGGCGTTCGCCGATGGTATGCAGCGCGATGTGAAGACGATTCACCGCCTGCTGGAAAACGAGCAGGTCAAGCTCGCTGCGCTACAGAAAAATGCGCCGCTGTCGGGAGCCGTCGAACAGCAGCTCGTGGCCAAACTGCAGACGGCTCAGTCGTCGGTGCCTGCAAACTCTCCCCTCGCGGCGTCGATCGGAGACCAGCTCGTTCGCTACAGCTCGCAGGCCGTCGCCGACGCCGCTGCAGTTTCAGCACCCGGTGCGAGCGACAAGCTGGAGGCGCTTCGGCGCGACGCGACTGCCGCCAAGAACAATGGACAATTTGACGCCGCCCGCGCCAAGCTCAACGAAGTGATCGCCAAATCGGCAGGACACGACTCCGAGACGCTCTATCGAGCGTGGTTTAGTCTCGCTCTACTAGCCGAGTATCACGATCACGATCTTGCCAAGGCCGAGGAGGCGTACCAGAAAGCGGAGGACATTCGCGATCGTCTGAAGATCCGCGACGCATCGCTGCCGAATACCTTCGGTTACTTCTGGTACAAGCGCGCTCGCGACACGCACGACGCCGACGCAAGGAAGCAGTATGCCGAGAATGCGCGCAAGCAATTGAAAACAGCACTGGCCATCGACCCCGGCTACGCGAAGAGCATCAATACGCTGGATGGTCTCCAGCGTTTGCTTGCCGCGACGGCGCCTACTCCCGCGGCGCCCACAGGCTCGTGATCACGCCCCCACCAACTCCTTGGCGAACATCCCCGGCGTATACGCCGTCACGTGTCCGGTGAACGCCGAGGCGGCTACGGTCAAGGGCGATGCCAGCCAGAGCTTGCCGGGGCCGGAGCGGCCTTTGTAATTGCGGTTGATGGCGCTGATGGTCACCTGCTCGGAATCCTCCGAGACTCCCGGACCGCAGCCGATGCAGGCGCCGCAGCCGGGATTGAGAACGACGGCGCCGGCGCGCGCGAAGGTGTCGAGCAGACCGTTCTCGCGCGCGAAGGTCTCCACCGCCTGCGAACCGAACTGGATGTAGAACTTCACCCCCTCCGCGACCTTCAAACCGGCGTCGACTGCCTCTTTGGCCACCTGGTGATAGAAGAGAAAATCGTCGATCTTGCCGGCCGTACAGGAGCCGGCGTAGGCGATGTCGATCTTCGTATCCTCGACGTCCGCGACGAACGCTCCGTTCGTCGGATCGGAGGGGATGCCGTGATCGGGATCGCCCGGATGCGCCACCATCGGCTGGATCGTGCTCAGGTCGATGGTGTGAACGCCGCCGGCATACTCGGCGCCGGGATCGGGAGCCACCGCGCGGGCACGCAGCGCGTCCACATCGACGCCGGGCCGCATCGCCGCGATCCAGGCAAACGTCTTCTCGTCCGCCTCGATGATCGCCGTACGGGCCGCACACTCGGTGGCCATATTGGCCAGCGTGGCCCGCTCGTCCATCGACAGCGACCGCAGTCCGGGACCGGTAAACTCCATGATCCGGTCGAGTGTCATCTGCGGCTTGGCGTATTGCAGGAGGATGAAAAGCATCACGTCCTTGGCGGTCACGTTCTCGCGCAGCATGCCCGTCAGCTCGAAGCGGATCGACTCCGACACCTCCACCTGCGTAAACCCCGAGTGCACGAGATTGGCATACTCGGTCGCGCCGACGCCCCAGGCCAGCGCATTGTTCACGCCGCCCATGCAGGTATGGCTGTCGGTGGCCTGAATGAAATCGCCGGGATCGATGATGAGCTCGCGCGCCACCTCGTGACAGATTCCTGGAGAGATGTCATCGACGGCCGAAAAATCGCGGCAGCCGGTGTGCAGCTGGAACTCGTGCTGCAGATCGCGCAGGGTCTCGATCTTGGGCATGAACGGCCGCATCCGGGCCACGTCGTCCGCGTAGATGAGGTGATCCTCGAACACGGCGAACTTCTGCGGGTTCTTGATCGTGTAATCCGGGCCGTACTCCTGCTCGAGGAAGTAATGCACCTGCGCCGTGGTGAACTCGTGCGTGTACCCGCCATCGACTTCGACGACGACGGCATCGCCGGGTTTGACGTGGACCGGGTTGTCGGTTGTCGGTTGTCGGTTGCCGGAGGAGAGAACGTGCCGCGCCAGGATCTTCTCGCCCATCGTCATCGGGCGTTTCGGCGTATGCGGCACCGGGAGGTCGATCTCGCCGCCCGCCACCGCCTTCGCGAACGGGAAAAGGCCTCCCTGACGAATGATGAGCCGGGTGATGGCGTCGTAGCCCTTGCAGAACTCCTCGATGGCGATCCCCTCACCTGCCTGGAGGCGTTCCAGCATGGCGTGGCCGGCCATGAGCAGACCCTGATTGATGTTGTTGCCGGCGTGGATCGGCGCGAATGACGCCGCCACGGCGATGCGGATGCCGCTCCAGACCTCGCACTGCGTGGCGGTCTCGCGCGAGCTGCCGACGCCTTTCCGGTAGCCGCTGACGATGACCTCGAAGTTGCCGTTGATGAGCGCGTCGTGCTCGAAGAGGCGCTTGCCGTCGACGATGAGGCCGGCGTACGCGTCGCGGGCGATGTCTTCCGGCTTGTGGCTGAAACAGACCCAGGCAGGCGTCATGGCGTCGGTGTTGATGTCGTCGAGCAGGTCGTCGATCGTCAGATCCCGCATCTGCAGATCGATCTCGCCGCGCAACTGACGGCGGATCAGCTCCGGCTCCTTGGTCAGAAACAGGACGCGCTTGCCGGGGGTGAGGTGGATGACGGGTTCTGGTTTCATGATGTCCTTATCGGAGTTTCGCGGTCTCGCGGTTGCGGGGTCTCGCGGTTGCTGAGTTGCAAGGTTGCAAAGTTGCTGCTCATTCCTGCAGCAACTCAGCAACCTTGCAACCCCGAGACTCCGAGACCGCGAAACCGCGAGACCCCATCGGCAACGGGATTCTAATCAACCTCCCGCCCCATCCCATGACATGATTCCTACCCATGCTTGCTCCGGGCACGATGCTCGGTCCGTACAAGATCCTCACGGCCATCGGTGCGGGCGGCATGGGCGAGGTGTACCGCGCGCAGGATACGCGCCTGGGCCGCGACGTCGCCGTGAAAGTGCTGACGCGCAACCTCTCCAATGACGCCGACGCGCTGCGTCGGTTCGAGCAGGAGGCGCGGGCGGCCGGGATGCTCAATCATCCCAACATCCTGGCCATTTACGACATCGGCGACGAAGGCGGCCTCCGCTACATCGTCTCCGAGCTTCTGGAGGGGGAGTCTCTCCGGGCTCGCATCCGGCAGAGTCCCATTCCACCGCGCAAAGCGCTCGACTACGCCGCGCAGATCGCCCGCGGGCTCTCCGCCGCGCATGAGCGGAGCATCGTCCATCGCGACCTCAAGCCGGAGAACCTCTTCATCACGCGCGACGGCCACGTCAAGATCCTCGACTTCGGCCTGGCCAAGCTCGCCGGACCGCGCCTGCCGAACGCCACGCCGGGAAACGAGAACGAGCTCACCCTCCCCACCACCCCCACCGAGCCCGGGCGGCTCATGGGAACGGTCGGCTACATGGCACCGGAGCAGGTGCGCGGCGGCAGCGGCGATAACCGCTCCGACATCTTCGCCTTCGGCGTGATTCTCTACGAGATGCTGGCCGGCGTCCCGGCCTTCCGCGGCGACTCTCCCATCGAGACGCTCAACTCCATCCTGAAAGACGATCCTCCCGATTTCTTCGAGCTCAATGTGCGCGTTCCGGGCGCGCTCGATCGCGTGGTCCGTCACTGTCTGGAGAAGAATCCCGACGAGCGCTTCCAGTCGGCCCGCGATCTCGCCTTCGACCTCGGCTCGCTTTCCGGCCTCACCAGCCAGGCCATTTCCTTCCATCGCAACTGGCACTTCCGAAAACGCGACGTCGTGAAACCGGCCGCGATCGTCCTGGCGATTCTCGCCCTGGCCGTGATCGCCTACTTGATCGGACAGCGCCGCGGAACGCGTCCGCCTCCGGAATATAAGCGCCTCACTTTCCGCAGCGGCACGATCTTCAACGCCCGTTTCTCGCCCGATGCCGAGACCGTGTTCTACGGCGCGCGGTGGGGCGGCAAGCCGATGTCGATCTTCTCCGTTCGCGCCGATTCACCCGAATCGCGCGACCTCCAGATCGGAGAGGGCACCGACCTTCTCGCCGTCTCCCGCGACGGACAGCTCGCCATCTCGCTCCGGCGCCATGTCATCGGCTACCTGCGCGAGAGCGGAACGCTGGCCCAGGTGCCGATCGCCGGCGGTGCGCCACGATCGATTCTCGACGACGTCGAATTCGCCGACTGGTCTCCCGACGGACGGCTGGCCGTCGTCCGGACCGTTGGCGGCCGGTGCCGGCTGGAGTTCCCGATCGGCAACGTCCTCTACGACACCAACGGATGGATCGGCCATCCGCGTTTCGACCCCGACGGCAAATCCATCGCCTTGCTCGACCATCCGTTTCTCAATGACGACCGCGGCTCGGTCGTCCTGGTCACGCTCGCCGGAAAAACGCATCGTGCCCTGACGAAGGAATCGCAGAGCGTCGAGGGGCTGGCGTGGTCGCCGGATGGTAAAGAGCTCCTCTTCTCCACCGAGAATGGCGATAGGCCGCGCGCCATCGCCTCGGTAACGGTGCGCGGCAAACAGCGCACCGTCGCCACGAGCGCCGGTCCGCTCTGGCTTCACGACGTCGCCCCCGACGGCCGCATGCTCGTCTCGCGCGAGATCGTCCGCGCCGGAATCGTCGGCATCCGGGGAACGGAGCCGCCGCTCGACTTGTCGTGGTTCGACTACTCCGTCGTGCGCGACCTCTCCGCCGATGGCAAGACGATCATCTTCTCCGAGTCGGGCGAGGCCGGCGGCGCCATCTTCGGCGTCTATCTTCGCGGAACCGACGGCTCGCCGGCAGTCAGGCTAGGCGATGGCACGTCGGAAGCGCTCTCGCCTGACGGGCAATGGGTCCTCTCCATCCCCCGCAACCGCAAGCCGGCGCCGATCGTCATGCTGCCCACCGGCACCGGCCAGCCGCGCCAGATCACGCATGACCGCATCAATCACCGCAACGCCCGCTGGTTCCCAGACGGCACGCACATCCTTTTTCAAGGCGATGCTGACGGACACCCGCCCCGGCTGTGGATGCAGGCCCTCGACGGCAGCGCCCCGCGCGCCATCACTCCCGAGAATGTTTCCGGAACACAGATCACACCTGACGGCCGCTTCGTCCTCGGCCGCGACAGCGACCGCAAGTTCTATCTCTATCCCGTCGGCGGCGGCGCGCGCCTTCCCGTCCCCGCGCTGAAGTTCGGCGACGTCCCCACGCGCTTCACCGCCGACGGCCGTTCGCTCTTCGTGGCCTCGTTCGGAAAAGTGCCGGCCATGCTTTACAAAGTCGACCTCACGACCGGCGCCCGCACCCTCTCACGCGAGGCGATGCCGGCCGATCCCTCCGGACTCATCAACGTCGGCCCGATCTTCGTCACACCGGACGGCGCGACGACGGTGTACAGCTACACGCGGCTGCTGAGCGATCTGTATGTGATCGAGAGTCCGCCGCGATAACCCCCCCTGGGACCGCGTGCGTCCCGCACGCGCTTTTTTGTCGCGTTAGCGGCAGGTTACTGTTTCTCTCCGAGGTTGGCTCGATATGGTTTGAATTTGGAAACTTCTGCACTGTCAACTGGTCCGTCGAACCAAAGAACTGGTCCGTCGAACGAGAAACCTCGTTCTCAGAACCAGAAACCTCGTTCCCAGAACCAGAGACCTCGTTCGACCAAACCAGAAACCTCGTTCCGCGGACCAGAAACCTCGTTCTCAGAACCAGAAACCTCGTTCGACCGAACCAGAAACCTCGTTCCGCCGACCAGAAACCTCGTTCCCAGAACCAGAAACCTGGTACCCGCAAACGAGAAACCTCGTTGCACGAATCAGAAACCTCGTTCTCCGCACGGAACGCCGCGTGTGATGAGCGCTTTTTGGCAGAAACGCGGGCGAGACGCCCGCGGTCCCAGGGTGTACCCGAATAGAATGCCGCGATGCCGCAGGTGATCTTCCTCTCGCTCTTCCTCGGCTTGATCACGGGAACGCAGTCTGTCGAGTTGCAGGTCGATGAGGCGGTCAGGTCGGTGCGCATCGAGCTTCGGGGCCGCGAAGTTGCCCGGCTGGAGAAGGCGCCGTGGTCGGCGAGGGTCGACTTCGGGAGCGAGCTGACTCCGGGCGACCTGACGGCAATCGCGTTCGATGGCGAAGGGCACGAAGTCGGCCGCACGTCGCAATTGATCAACCTCTCGCGCCCCCCCGCCGAGATGGAGATCATCATCAGGAGCGAGGAGCAGCGACCGGTCGAAGCAGAGCTGGTTGGACGGCATCGGCTGCACAAGGCGCCAAAGACCGCGAAGCTACTCCTCGATAACACCGCCGTTCGCGTCGGCCGCGATTTCCGCGCGCGTCTGCCGAACGTCGACTGGTCTCATCCGCATCTCGTTTCCGCCGAGATGGAGTTTGAAGATGGCGAGATCGCCAAACGCGATGTCGCCATTCAGGCCGGGTTCTCGGGCTCCACGGGATCTGAGCTGGCCCCGATGCTCGTCATGACAACCGGAAACAAGCAACCCGACTCGCTCGATGGTTGTTTTTCGGCCAGCGGCTCTCCCTTGCGCGTCACGGCCATCGAAACCGGCGACGCGTTCGTGGTCATGGTGAAGGATCCCGCAACACGTCCACGGTCCGCCGAGTTGCGATTCGATCCCGGGACGGCGTTGCGAATCCTCTGGCCAGTGCCGCGCCCCATCAACGCGCCGGGCGAGCCGACAGCGATCGCCTTCCCGCAGTCCGTCAATCACGGCAGCGTGTCGTCGGTGTCGTGGTTGCTGAGCCAGCGTCTCTCGCCGGCACCATCGCCTACCGAGCCGCGCCAGTTCACCGACGCCGTCGCCGTCGCCGCCATGAGCTCACTGGAGCGAGGCCGGCGCCGCGCCATCATCCTCGTCGTGAGCAAAGCGCCCGACCGTAGCCTCTACTCTCCGCCGGTCGTCCACCGCTATCTCGAAGAGGTCGGCGTACCGCTCTTCGTCTGGTCCGCGGATGGACCGCGGCCCGATCTGGCGGCCGCATGGGGCCGGATCGACGACATCTCCACGACCGCCGGACTCCAGGCCGCCATCGGACGGCTCAATGACGCACTCACGCGGCAACGCATCGTCTGGGTTGCCGCCGATCCGCTCACGGCGCTCAAAGCCGAGGGGTCGGAGCGCTGCGGGCTTACGCCCGTGGCACATCATCAGGCACTCAACCAGTTGACGAGGTGAACCATGAAATCCATTGTCATCGCCGCGGCCATCGTCCTCAGCGCTGCCGTATCGCTTGCACAGACCGCGGCGGAATCGATCGAAGTCCGTGTCGTCAACGTCGACGTCATCGTGCGGGACCGCGCCGGAAAGCCGGTCACTGGCCTGACGAAGGCCGATTTCGAGATCTACGAGAACGGCCAGAAGCGGGAGATCACGAACCTCTACGAAGTGCGCGGGGCCACTACCCCCGGGGCGCCATCGGCGAAGACGCCCGCACCAGCGAATGCCGCTCCGGGTTCCGCCGAGGCAGCGCCTGTCGAAATCCGTCCGCGCAACATCGTCATGTTCCTCGACAACTACTCGCTCGAGCCGTTTCGGCGCGACAAGGTGCTCCAGTCGCTCCGGAAGTTCATCGACGGTCAGTTGCAGCCCCAGGATCGCGTGATGATCGTTCTCTGCACACAACAGGTGAAAGTCATCACGCCCTTCACCAGCGACCGAAAGGCCATCGAGGATGGGGTGGCGTCGATCAAGAACATCGTCAGCGCCAGTTCCAACAGGACCTCCTCTCTCGAACGGGTCAAACGTCAGGTCAGTGAGCTCATCGACGCCGGAAAGGAGGGAAGGTTTCCCTGGAGGGATGTCTACGGCCAGGCGCGGGGCCTGGTGGACACTCTCGTGGAGGAAGACATTTTCAGCGCCAGGAACACGCTGGCCGGGCTCGGAGCGACGACCGCCGCGCTCGCGGGCATCGAAGGCAAAAACGTCGTCATCTTTGCCGGCGCTCATCTCCCCGAGCATCCCGGCGCGGAGCTTTATCAGTGGCTCTACACCGTCTTTTCGCCCTACATGGGCAATCTCACCCTGGGATCGGAAAGCATCAGCGGCAAGATGGGGTCGATGCAGCACTACTCGATCGAAGAAGCCGCCAAACAGGCCAGTGCCAACAACGTAACGCTCTACCTCATCGACGCCGCCGATACCCGCGATTCGGTCAGCGCCGAAAGCAATACTCACCCCGACAAGATGGAGCAGTTCACTGCCTTCACCAACACAGCCATGGCCTACCAGACGCTGGCCCGCATCAGCGGCGGGTTGGCGCTCACCAACTCCGACAACTTCGACTCCGCCTTCCAGACGCTCGCCGCCGATCTCAACTCCTACTACTCCCTCGGCTTCAAACCCTCGGGCACCGCAATCGACGCGCTGGGCAGGATCGTCGTCAAGATGAAGAACCCCGAGTACCGGTTCCGGGCCAGGGAGACGTACGCCGCGAAAGCTCCGGCGGCGCCGCAGGACGAAATGAGCGCCCGCGTCACTGCCAATCTCTATGCGGCTGATGCCCGCAACGAGTGGGAGATCCATCTCAAGCCGGGGACGCCCGAAAAACAGGGGAGCGAATACCGCCTGCCGTTCGAGGTCACGATGGCGCCGACCATCACGCTCAAGCCTGACGGCGAGAACCTCGTCGGCAACTTTGCCGTCTACGTCGTCGTCGGCAGCGGCGAGTCGACGTCGAAGGTGATCCGGAACGTGCACGCGGTCAAGGTGCCCACCGATGCCGAAGACGACTTTCGCGAGAAACAGATCACCTACAAGGCGTCGATCACCATGACACCGGGGGAGAACGTCCTTTCGGTTGCCGTGGTCGATCAGGCCAACAACAGCGCCGGGTTCGCGAGGGCAAAAGTTACCGTTCCGTGAACCCTCCCGCGGTCTGCGACCGCGCCGCACAGAGCCGGAACGCTGGCGTCTCGCCCCCGGTCTGGCAAGACTCGATACATTTGCCTGGTAACCTCAGCGGCGAGACGCCGCCGAGCCAGCCGGCGAGACGCCAGCGCTCCGGCCGGCTCCGCCGGCATGCCGGCAGTGTCTGTACCGTGACGCCTGCCCGGCTGGTTTCGGCACGCCGTATGCGTTGGTAACCCCATCATGAGAAGACTCGGAATCGCACTCCTCGCAGTCACCGCCCTCATCGGCACCGCCGCGTATGCTCAGGAAAAGACGGCACTTACGCCGAGCCAGATCCCGGCACGGCCAGTGTTCCAGATCGTCCCCGATGACGCATCCGCCAACCGGCTCGACGTCGAAGTCGGCGCCGTCCGGCTGACCACCCACAGCGGGCGTTACACCTTCGCCTATCTGCCGCTGCTCGCGCCGTTGCAGGGCACCGCTTTCCGTCCATCGATCGAGATGCCAAATGCGCTGGCGTTGACGGGAACGGCGATCCCGCAGAGACCGCGGACGCGGGCACGCGCCCGGATGGACATTCGTTGACGAATTTTTCGTAACCCTTTCCGGCGAAGACGCGTCACAATGAGCATGCCGATGAACCGCGCTGCCCTGCTGCTCATCATCCTCGGCGTCGCCACGCCGCTCGCCGCTGCCGACGCACCGAAGCCGGACTACTCGCAGGAGGCCATCTTCCGCTTCGCGCACGAGTTCGTCATTCATCCGCATTCCACCGTCGGTGACTTCGATCTCGGCAACCTCGGCGCGATCAATGTCTACAAGTACGGCGTTCACGGCATCTTCAACTACCTCCCCTTCCTCGCCCCGCTCGCCGGGACGAGGCTTGCCGACGTCGCCACGGTCCCGAACGCCTTCGCGCTGACAAATACCCCCATCGCCCGCTCGATGCCGTTCATGCCCGACGAAGTCACCCTCTCGCCGGGCGTCAGGCGCGAGCTCAAGCGGATACTCCAGCTCGAGAAGCAGGCCAAGCTCGACGTCTCCGAATAGGCGGTGCGCTTCGTTTCAGGTGACCTGAATCAACCCTTCCTGAGTCCCCAGAAGTTGTCCGTGAGCCACGTCATGAGCGCGGCAGCGGGGACGGGTCGACTGATGAAGTAGCCCTGGGCGAGGTCACAGCCCATCTCTTCGAGACACTTCAGCGTGACGGCGTCTTCGACGCCCTCGGCGCAAACCTGCTTGCCGAGGTTGTGGGCCAGGTCGATCACCGTGCGGACGATGGCGGCGTCGGCATCGCTGGTCATCATCCCCATCACGAACGACTTGTCGATCTTGATCTCATCGATCGGCAGCTCGCGCAGGTGTGTGAGCGACGAGTAGCCGGTGCCGAAATCGTCGACCGACAGCCGCACGCCCATCGACTGCAGCATCGACATGATGGCCAGCGCATGCGCGGGGTCGGCCATGATGCTGCTCTCGGTGATCTCGATCTTGAGAAAGCGCGGATCGACGTTCCACTTGTCGAGTGCCGACTGCACTTTCGACGGCAGCGTCTCCTCGAGCAGACTCTTCGCCGAAACGTTGACGGCGATGTGCACCGGCGCGCCGTCGTCCTGCCAGGCGCGACACTGCTGCAGGGCGCGGTCGAGAATCCAGTCGGTCATCACCTTGATGAGCCCCGTCCGCTCCGCGATCGGGATGAAGCTGGCCGGGAGCAGCAGGCCGCGCAGCGGGTGATTCCATCGCAGCAGCACCTCGGCGCGCGTCATCAAGCCGCTGCGCAGATGCCGCTTCGGCTGGTAGTAAAGCTCGAACTCCTCGCGCTCGATGCCTCCGCGCATCTCGACGACGAGCGAGAGTTGATCGGGATCGCGCGACTCCTGGTCGTCACGCTCGTGAAACGTGTAGCCGGTGTTCGACTGCTTCGTGGCATACATGGCCACGTCCGCGCGGCGCATCAGCGTGCGGGCGTCGTTGCCGTGCTGCGGGGAGAGGGCGATGCCGATCGACGCCCCGACTTCCAGCACCTGTCCTTCGACCACGAACGGTTGCTGCAGCGTATTCAGGATGCGGCGCGCGGTCATGGCCACGGCGTTGGCGTCGAGCGCCGAGGTCAGAACGATGGCGAACTCGTCTCCGCCGAGGCGGGCCACGGTGTCGTCGATGTGAAGCTGGTTGCGGAGGCGGAAGGCCACCTGCTTGAGCAGCACATCGCCGAAATGATGGCCGAAGGTATCGTTCACGTCCTTGAAACGGTCGAGGTCCATGAGCAGCAGGGCGATGAGCCGGCTCTCGTTACGCCCCGCCTCCAGCGCCTCGGCCAGCCGATCGAACAGCATCATCCGGTTCGGCAGGTCGGTCAGCCCATCGTGCATGGCCTGGTGGCGCAGGGCCACGATCTCGTTGCGACTGTCGGTCACGTCGCGAAGAAAGGCCACCCAGTGCGTGATGTCGCCGCCGTCAGCGACCGGAACGAGTTGCAGGTCGAGCTCGAACTCACGCCCGTCTTTCCTGGCCGCGGTGGCCTCGGCGGCGAAGGCCTTCCGCGCGAAGACGTGATGCAGCATCGAATCGAAGATGGCGTGATGGCGGTCGACGATTCCGAACGCCACCGGCGTCTCGCCGATGATCTCCTCGCGCGGGCGGCTATAGATCGCGCAGAAGCCGTCGTTGACGAAGGCGATCCGCGGCCCGAGCGCTTCCACAGCCGGCGTCAGGATGGCGATCCCCTCCCCCGCCACGCGCACCGCGCTGCCGAGCACGCGAAGCTGTTCACTCTCGAAGCGCTGCTCCGTCAGCTTCCGCAGCAACGTCGACTCCTCGATCGACGTCGTGGTCCAGGAGGTTCGCAGTGATGTGGTGACATCTTCCGACATAAGTAAGGTAGGGTGATTCTACTTCCTCACGAACTCCACGCTTCCCGCATATTTTGTCGGATCGAGCAGCGCCTTCGCATCCTTCTTGTCTTTCAGATACGAATCCCAGAACATCAGGGAGATCGAACGGATCGACGCGAATGTCCCCCGGTCGCTGATCTGCGGATTGCGAGGGTCCTCCAACGAGCCGCGGTTCAGAACCTGGCCGGTGCGGGGATCGGTGATCGGCGCCTCGCGCGTCGTCGCGTATTGCTCGCCAAGCCCCGTCGCCACTCCGGTGAAGGTCATGTGGTTGGCGTTCTTGATCAGGACGAAGTACTTGTCGCCCTCCGGTGAGTGATCGAACGCCGTGCGGCGCCACTCCGGAGTCTCCGCGTCCGTCGCGCCATAGTCGCGCGTGCCGGTCATGAACATCGCCGGCACCTTGACGCCGCGCCAGGAATCGGCGGTCAGCCCGCGGTTCTCGGCCACTCCCTGCGGCGACATGGCCAGCATCGCCTTGATGCGCGGGTCGCCGGGCGCCAGCGGCGGCGTGCTGAATGTCTTCGCCCCGGCAATGAGCATCGCCGTGAACGCGCCGTACGAGTGGCCGCCGACACCGATGCGGGCATGGTCCATCTTTCCGGCCAGCTCGGGATAGTCTTTCTCCAGCTCGTTGAGCGAGTCGAGGATGAGGACGACGTCGCGCGCGCGGTCGCGCCACTGCGGCTCGCGCTCCTTCTCCCAGATCATCTCCGCCGGAGTCGGACGCGGCTTTCCCTGTGCCTCGGCATTGGCCGGCCGGCGCTCGCGCCGCCGGTCGTTCGTCGGCCTGTCCTCACGGCGCATGGCCAGCAGGTCGGCCATGGCGTCCTTCAGCGCGCCGGCGTCCGCGTGCGACGGCCGGATGCAGACATAGCCGTAGCTGGTCCAGTACGAGATCAGTCCTTCGTACCCGTGGCTCGATCCGCCGTATCCGGGCGAGAAGATGATGATGGGAAATGGTCCCGCCCCTCGGGTCGGGTATTCGATCGAGATCTCGAGGTTCTTGTTGCGCGCCCCGTCGTGCAGAATCGCCGACGGGATCACGCCGACCGGCGAGGTTCCCATCTCGAAACCGTACGACGGCGTATACGACGCCTGCGGCGGAGCAGCGGGAGTCTTCTGCTGCTGCTGCGGCGATGAGGCGCAGCCAACCGCGGCGAGCAGAGCAATGGTGACAACGAGTCGTTTCATGCAGCCTCCGTTACAACGTGGATCATCTCCGTTGAATGCTAAATCAGAAGCGGGCATTCTCCGATTGAATCGGAAGGCGACGTAGAAGGCCCTTCGTTGCAGTCTGTTGACGTTGCACGAACGACCGATCTCACGCGGAGACGCGGAGGAGATGGCGCGGAACGTCTTTCTCCGAGCCGCTGTGAGCCCGCGAAATCTTTGCGGAAAATGACGCGAATGCTTTGCGGAAAGGCAGTCGCCAGTTGTAACAGGCGCGGAAAATGATATTTGAAGCTCCCTTCAACCGCCATTCGGGCCACCGTCCACACCATCGGATACCGCTCCGGGCATCGCGTCGGCGGCCACGTCAGCGGCGAGGATCTGGGCCGCGAGTTCCTCGGTTACGCTGATGACGCGAGTGGTAGGGTGAAACTCTTTGATTTCCTCGTGAGGGAACCGTGTTGCCCGGACGCCTGCATCCCGTTGCCCGGCCAGCCTATCCTTGGCACGGGGATCAAGGTCGGCGCGGATCTCAGCGCCCGCAGCGAGTGCGGCCCGGAAGGCGGCGTTCATTGCCCGATTGTGTTCCCATGCCCAGTGTGCTGGGTTGTCCGTCGAGCGCTGCCTCGGAATGAACGTGCCGACACGGGTGCAGCCGGGCGTCGTGCATGGCGGCGTTGCGGCGAGATGTTCGTCCAGGATGACGAGGGACGAATAGGGATGAGAGACTTGTTTTCCGCAAGCCGTGCAATCGATGATCAGGTCAGTGCTGCCTAACTGTGCGATGTTCATTTGGGTTCAATCTCCCTTCACGCGCTTGTCGTGTACACTCCGTCGACATCGTAGGTGTCGGTGTTCGCGGCGTTTGCCGTCGCCTCCATACGGAAACCGGTGACGAATACTGCTGGTACCGTAACCGCGCTGATGTTGCTCGTGAACCCGAAGCCGCTGAGTGACACGGTCGGAACCGAAACACGGCGATGCCGGAAGTTATAGTTCGCCGCGTGAATTTCGCTCGCCGCAGTTGATCGCCATCGAAGGCCGACCGAGCCAGCTTCGGCGCCGATCCTGAAGGTTTCGCCGTAGAACGTTGCGAGCTGCCCTGTGACGGCCGCGCCACCAATTCCGAGCACGCCGTTCGTGAAGTCCATGCGGAGAAGGTCCTGCACGATTGCTCGGATATTCTCGCGGATCTCTGCGTCGTACAGCGGCCAGGTTGCCTCGTTGCCATCAGGTTTCGTCAGATCAAAAGCCATACGCCACCCCCGTCAAAAAAACTACCAAAAGAACGCCGCGACCGTGCCAGCGTTGTCGATGAGCTTGTAATTAAATGTGACGGCTGCGACAGCCGCACCCGCCACGTCGTAGGATTTGAAGCGGACCGCCATCCCTCCGACGTCGATGTTGTCGACGATCACCACACGGTTGCTCGATCCGGCGACGATAACCGTCGCCGAGAGCCAGCGCGTTCCGGTCACGGCACCGAATGGTTTGTATCCATGGCTGATGGTCACCAGCCCGCTTCCGTCTGTCGTCGCTGTTCCTTCGGCAAACGTGAACGTCTTCTTCTCGACAGAGTCGCCGAAGAGGTTGCCGAAACCATCATCAGAAACGATCTGCTGGTAGAAGGGGCTGTTTGTGGACAGGCGCAGACCACCGAAGTACACAGCGGAGTCGGGCGGTGTGAGGATGACGTTTCCATAGTTCTTCGAAGTGAGGGTAAGGCCGAACCAAGGCTGCGCGATCGCGACGTTTTGCGGGGTGTCGAGACCAGCATGCATTACCGAAAGCAGCCGAACCCGATGCTCCGCGAGTCTCTGGAATCCCACGAACCCGTAGATCTCGCCCTGGGCGTTCGTCGGTAGTGGGGCCCACAAAGGTGCTCCTCCACGGCGAGGATCGTCAATCAGGGTTCTCCACTGCGCGAGGGTGTAGCTGTGTGCGGCTCTCTCGGTCTCGGCTGCAACTCGTCCGACGTCGGTTCGACAGAGCCAGGCGCGCACTGCTGCCAACCCGTTCGCCCTCGCCCCCAGCGTCTCCGATACGAAGAGATTGCCGGAACCACGCCAGAGGCCTCCCTGACTGCCAGCGCCGAGGAGGCGCGTGAAATCAGCCGAGGACCATCCGATGCGGTTGCTGACCTCGGCCGCCTTGGCGCCTACGGCGTTCATAACGATGTCGAAGGTAGCGGGATTGGCCGAGTAGCCACCACTCGCGTCGATGGCCTTGACGAAGTAGCGGTACTGCGTCCCAAAGGGCGGTGAATCCGGCCAGTGCAGAACCTTGGTCTGTCCGGCGTAGACCGCCGTCGACCATGTGTCGGTTGGAAGCCCTCGGCGAATTTCGTAGGAGGTGATGTCCGTGTCGGCCGACGCCTGCCACCACAAAAAGACCTGCGCGCCGTTTGCTCCGCCTGTCAGCCCGACGACGTCGGACGGCAGCGTCGTCTTGCCGACGAACGTCGTCGCCGGCGTCTTCACGGCGCCGGCGCTCTTCGGACCGAACTTCGATCGCGTGATGAACTTGAACGAGTATGGAACGTTCAGATCGTTGATGGAGTCGAAGGTCAACGGGACCACCGAACCGCTCCCGCCCGGGAAATCGCTGTAGTAGCGATACGCCCCGCCGTTGATGGAAAACCACAGCTCGACGGCGTCAAGAAAGTAGAAGTTCGGATTCGTGATCTGAATGCGCGCACGGGTCTTTACCGTACCGGCATTGAGATACGGCTCCTCGACGATCGTCACGCTCGCGAGGCTGACATCCGGCGGCACGTCGCCAGGCTGCGGGAGCGTCGAAGGCGTCTTCGCGACCGCGGCGACGACGTCGTTCGAGTAGCGCGCGGCGTTGTACTCGAGGAGTACGACATCGAAGAGCGTCTTGCGCGTGCTCTTGGTCTTGCTGAGTAGTCTGCCGGTGAACGAGAGCCCTCGCGCATTGAGAGCCTGAGTCACCAGGTCGCCGAGCAGGCTGGCCGAGGTCGTAGCGTTCCAGCGGACGCGCACCTGCATGTCGAAGGCGTAGCTGTTGGCGATGTAGACGGCGCGCGACTGCCCCATCCCCTCGTCATGAATCCACGGCATCTTGTAGGTGATCGGCGAGTCGTCCTCGGTGCCTGCCGGCGTGCCCGCGGGGATTGCAAAGACCTGTTTGGGCTTCCAGTCGTTCGTCACGTCCGTGATCTCGACGATGACCTTCGTCGGCCGCTCCAGATCGTCCTCACGAAAGCCCTGCGGCTTGAACGAACGCGAAAGGGCGCTGTCTCCGTAGCTCGCGACCGCGGAGCCAGGGCGATCGCACACGACCTTCCACTTGCCGTTCTCGAAAAAGAAGTATGAATCGGTCATCAGCCGGAACGACTTGATCACGTCGTCAGGATTGACCGCTTCCAGCATGAGCATGTGGCCGGTGAAACGAATCCTCGAGCCAACCGCCTGGTCGGCGATATTCGCGGCGTCGATGAACGACTGTTTGTTGACCCGCGCCGCCGGAAGATTCTTGCCTTCAGGATCGAGGAGAAAGTCGTACCACTGCACGATCAGGTTCTCAGAGTAGGCGCGCGCGTCGGTCCTGGGATCGATCGGCTTGTACATCCGCATCTCCCAAAGGAGATTCGGAATCTGCGGCCAGTTGACGTCGAGCCTGAAGAGATGGACGACCGCGTGAATCGTTCCTGGGAATGCCTCGTTCCAGCTCGGATCGACAGCGGCAAGGTGCGTGTCGACGGTGCCGGTGGGTGTGCCGGGATACCACCAGAACTCGATGCCATTCAGCGCCGTGGCATCGACGCCGTCCTTGGTGCATTGGATGAGGGCATCGGCCTCACCTTTTCCGAGCTCGATGACGAGCCAGACGTCGTTCGTTCCCTGTTTGAACGTGTATTGCAGTTTGCCCGCAACGCGCTGGCGGGCGTAGCCCCAAGCTCGGACCCCGTCCACTCCCGGCAGCATTACTTCGCGCGTTCCCTGGGCGACGCGCTCGGTGACGTCTGGATGTGTGATCTCGATCGTCGGAGGGATATAGACGTCAGGAGGCAGCCCAGGAGGAGCAGCGGCATGCCTCCGGCCTCCGCTGGGCGCAGGCGCCCCCGTGTTGATCGGGTCGACAGGGTCGTGCGGCGTCAGCGTGGAAGGGGTGAACGCCATCAGGCCACCTTCTCGTAGAACTCCAGATCCAGAATCCAGAGGTTCGCTTCGTTGTGCCGGGGCGACCACTTGCGGGTGATGTAGATGACCGTGTAGCGGCGCCGCGCCGAGGCCGCATCCAGCGTGATCAGGTGTGCGTTCGCCCGCGCGGATGTGAACGAGATCTGATCCTCGCCATCAGCTCCGGTACCGGTGAGGATCGTGTAAGCGGAACCCGACACTGCGGCGCCGTTATCTTTGACCGTTGCGCCGCTTACCTCCTTCGCGGGGATCGTGAAGACCGTTTGAACGCCATTCCCGGTTCCGCAGGCCAGCGCCGTAGCCGCGTGCGGATCGAAGTCGAAGATCGAGAAACCGACGTTCGAATCCTTCTGCGCGAGGTAGTGCGGCCGCACGAGCGTGTCCAGATCAGCGCCCTGTAGCAACTTCCAGTGCGCGATCCCGTGAAACGGCTCGGCCGGATCGTAGATGTCGATCTGCGGGATGCCGTCCGCGCTCATATCAATGTCGCCAAGCGACTCGAGCGTGATCTCCCATCCGGCGTCCGGGTAGATGTCAGGAAAGGGGTTTGCCATCGCTCAGTTGCCTCCCGTGAACCATGGCTGTTTGGTGCCGGCGGCCGGCGGAGTGTGCGAGGTCATGAGCGTCTTCGATTGCTTCGATGGCGAGGGACCGCGGCGGCCCATGTCGGCGTGGCATTGGATGACGACGAGCGGTCCATCAAACGCCGGCCGGCCGAGAAGGCCGGTGAACCAGACCTCGGTCGTAGTGATGTTCCAGCTCGCGTCGAACTTGACCTTGGTGATGGTGATGACGGCGCGGCGATTGGCCGCGTCGGAAACCAGGTCGGTCGCGAGGTTGTCGGCGTTGCCGATCGTCAGAGACAGCGACACCGGCGAGGGCGAGTCCTCTTCGGTGAGGTCGGGGATCTCGAGGTGTCGCGTCGAGTAGAAGACGCTCGCGACGATGAGTCCGTGCAGGCCATTCGAAGCGACAGCCCGATAGGACGTCCAACGCCTCGGCGTCGGCGTCAGAATCTCAACGATGACGTTGTGCGCGAGGACGTTCATCTCCGACCTCCCGTCCTCGATCTGAAGCTGTCCGGGTTGCGCTGAAACTGAATCTTCACGGTCTGCACGGCCTGCCTTGCAGCGGCGTCGACCAGGCCATCAGCATTCACGTCGACGGCGACCTGCATCGACCCGCCGATCTCGAAACCATCGAGCGCGTCCCGGATCGCCCTGGCAGCACTCTGCCAGGACTCCTCATCCGCTCCGCCGCCGGTGCGCGATGGGCCAGTCTGCGGCACGTAAGCGACCATTTGACCGTCGCCGCCAGCGGTTGCCCAGTCGTGCAGATGGCGCAGATCCTCGGTCGCCGCTCTCAGAGCGCTGCCGAATGCGTTGACGTCCGCGGTGGCGTAAAGCGGCGGTAGCGGTTCTGGATCGTTAGGGCCGGGGTTTTTGTCGCCGCCGTCACCTCCGCCCGGATTGGGGTTGGTCGACGGCGGCTTGAGCGCATCGGCCGCGCCGAGCAGGGCCGTGGCGGCCTGCTGGAGCATCGTGGCAGCCTTCTGATTCTGGTCGACGATCTCCTGCTGGGCGACGGCGATCCGCGAGTCGCGCACCGCTTCGATGTCTTTGAGGATGCCGAGCAGCTTGTCGCGGTTTTCCTTGTTGTCGGGCGCCAGGCCGAGCGCGGACTGAACGTAGGAGTTCATCTTCTGCTCGATCGCGGCGATGTCCTTCGGATCGGTGGCCCGCTTCAGATCCTCGCGGAGGTTCGTGAGCTGCCCGTAGTAGTAGTCCATCTTCTGCTGGTCACCCATGCCGGCAAGCTGGACCTGTTCCTGGAGGGACTGGTTGGCGTCGTGAAGTTGCTTCTGCTCGGCGATGAGCTGCTCGGTGGCAGCGAGCGACTCGTCGTAGTACTGGCGCGAGAGCTCGTTGAGATGCTCCTGGGCGGCGATGATGTCGTCGACGTCGGTGAGCTTGGACATCGACGCCACGCCCAGACCGATCTGGGCGTTGATGTCACGCAGCTTGCCGGCCTCGGTCTGATTGAGAGCCTTGTTCGCGTCCTCGACGAGCGAGCCGCCGATCTTTCCCTTCCAGTCGTTCGCCTCGAGGACGGCCTTGAAGAATCGCTGCACGGCGTCGTGCAGCTCCTGCCCGGTGAGCGTTCCCCACTCGGCGAACATCTCCTGAGCGCGGCCGTATTGGACGCCCATGAGCGACATCGCCTTGGCGATCGCCTCATGGTAGGCGCCGTAAACCGCCTTCGGCATCTTCTCGCCAAGGAAGTCCTGAAGCGATGTGAGGGCGTTCTCGTCGCGGATGTCGCCCTCTTCCACGCCGCCCGAGAGGTTGAACTTCGGCGGCGGCATCGAGGCCATCTGGTCTTTGAGATCCTGCGGGAGCAGGTCGATGATGTCCTGCCAGGACTTGAGCGTTTCCTTGGTCTTGCGGCGAATCTGAACAAGCAGGTCCTCGCGCGCCTGCGGCGAGATGCCCTTCTCGGTGACGTCAATGCTTCCGCCGCCGGCGAACAGATCCGTCGACTCGTTTGGCAGGTAGACGTGATTGGACTTGCCTCGCAGGGAGTCGATCGAGACGCCGGACATCGCCACCTTGATGGAGTCGGTGCCCTTCTGAATCACTGACCCGATCGCCGTGCCGAGCGCGGCGCCTACCACCGTGCCTACGACAGTTCCGATTCCGGGGAAAATTGACCCTATGATCGCGCCAATCGCGCCACCTGCTGTGCCACCCAAAGCCGCCTGATTGTTCGGTCCCCCGAAAGCCCCGCCGATGAAAGAACCGAAGCCGGCACCTTGAACGCCAGCATCAAGCAAACTGCCGCTGTCGGTCATCGGGTTCCCGCCAGCCTTCCTGAGCCCGTCGAACATCGTCTTGAGCTGCCCGGTGACCGATCCGCCGTTGGTGAGGATCTGCGCGAAGATGTGTGCCCAACTCTTGCCGAGTGTCTGGCTCAGATCTCCAAGTTCCTTGGCCAGATCCACGTTGTGGCTCATGAGGTCCGTGAAGAAGGTCTCGGTCTCGCCGGTCAGCGCCTGGCGCGAGGCAAGTGCGGCATCGCGCACGAGCTGCGGGACCTTCTCGTAGGAGTCCGCGATCATCTCGGCGGTCTTCTTCGCCCAGGCGGTCGTTGCCTTGAGGTCCTCGTCGCGGGCCTTGTTGGCGTGATCGAGCGCGAGCTGATCGAGCGCGTTCTTCTTCACGGCGAGCGCCGTGTATTCGAGACCCGAGGCGGAGAGATACTTGCTGGCATCCTCGAATTCGCGCTGGTTCTTGGCGAGCGCCATCTGCAGCTCGCGCTCGATCGCGTCGTGAATGACGTCGAGTCGTGCGTCTTCGATCGTCCGCTGCACGTCGGTGCCGATGTCGCGGACCTTGTCACCACGCTGTAGCTGCGCGCGGTCGGCCGCCACCTTGTCGAGCGCGGCTTTCTTGTCGGCGAGCGCCTGGTATTCCTTGCTCGACGCGTCCAGGCCTTTTTTCGCGTCTTCGAATTCGCGCTGGTCTTTGGCGAGCGTCATCTGCAGCTCGCGCTCGATCGAGTCGCGGATCACGTCGAGCCGCGCATCCTCGATCGCACGCTGGGTGTCGATCTTCGTCTGTTTGGTTTTCTGAGGATTGTCCCTGGCGATGGCCGAGGCCTCACCCGTTGCTCCCCACACCGACTCGATGTCCTTCTCGCGCTTGGTGAATTCGTCCGCGGACATGAACTTCCCGAGCGCCGCCTTCTGCTTTGCCAGCTCGTCGAGCTTCTGCTGCCGGACGTCGGCGATCTTGGCCAGCTCGGTCGCCACCGGATCACCCGCAGCGTCAAGATCGCGGTGAAAGGTCGAGATGTCCCGCTTCCACGAACGCCGCAGCTCGTCGATCGAGCGCTGCTGCTCTTCGGTCGGCTGGGGCTTGATAGGCTTGCCTTTCAGCTTCGGACCGGTGTTCTTGGCGATGGCCGCGGCTTCCTCGTCGAACTTGCGCTCAGCCTCCCGCATCTCCTGAATCGTCAGCTTCCCGTCCGTGACATAGGCAGCGAGGATGTCGTGCATTCGCTGGTTCGCGCCGCGGTCGGTCGTGAAGTGGTTTTTCTCGGAGAAGTAGCCGAGCTCCTGTTCGACCCCACCCCGGTCCATAGTCGTCGTGAACTGCGGGAACGTCAGCCCTTTACGTTTGTCCTCGAGGAAGCTCTTCCCTTCGTTGCGGGCTGCGATGTCGAGCACTTCTTTGCCCGGACCGACTGACTCCCGCTTGACCTTGTCTAGGATCTCTTCGATGTCGGTACCGGTGACCACTTGCCCCGTGGCGGACTGCCACGCGGCACGCAGCAGCGCCTTGCCGGACAAGTTCTGAAGTGCTTCCACCGTGGCGGGAATGTCCTCGGCGATCATCACGGCCGCCTCGGCCAGGAAGACGAATGCTTTGGCGAGCTCGGTGACGCCCTTGATGAAGTCCGGGTTGAACACGGCCTTCCCGGCGTCGTCGAAGCTCACGATCTCGTTGGTGAGGGCGAGGATTGCCTTTGTGACTCCTTCGACCTCTCCACTGGTTCCCTCGCCGAGCGCCTGGTCGATGGCATCCTGAAGGTTGGAGAGCGAGCCGGCCAGAGTATTCGACGCTTCCTCTCCCGCCTTCTGGAAGGAGGACATCTTCTTCATGAGGAAGTCGTAGTAGGTCAGCTGCTGTTTCATCTGCTCGACTTGCTGCTTCGTCGTGTCGCCGAGCAGAGCGTTGGCGAGCTGGTTATCCGGACCTTTCTCGCCCTGGATGAGAGCGCGGATCTCCTGGCCGAGACGATCACCAGGAATGCCGAGCGCGCCGCCGGTCTGCGCGATCGCCTGGACGAAGTTGACGATCTTCGTCGGATCGGCAATGCCGGCTCCCAGCATCGGCCCCAAGCCCTCCTGCATCACCTGCACGAGATCTTTGTAATTGGCCGACGTGGCGAGGGCGGCGATCTTGAGACGCTCCTGCAGCTTCTCGGAGATCTGGAGCGAAGCGTTCCACCGATCCTGCCCCTGGAGCACCTTGTCGTTCTGGTCGGTGATCTCACCGAGACCCGACACCAGTGCGGCCATGCCGAGCCTCGACTGCTGCATGATCGAGTTCTGCTCGAGGCCGCGCTTGACCAGGTAGAGACCGAGTGCGGAGCCCGCGGCCGCGGCGGCAGAGGCGTAGGTAGTGAGCCAGCCGACGTTCGTCTGAAGGGCCTTGCCGAAGTCGGAAGTTGCCGCGCTGGCGTCCGTGGTCGAATGCTTGAAGAATCCGAAGAGGGAGTTGGTCCGCTGCATCGCGGTCGCGCGCGCGGCTTCCGCCGCGTTGACTCGGTCGATCGCGTCCTTGAGCTTGTCGGTCTCGCTCCAGTAGACGGCGTGCGAGCTCGCGGCACCACGCGCGGCCGAACCGGCGCGCGTCGATGCGGCCGCGAACTTGTCGACCTTCCCTGTCGCGCGGTCAAGAACGACGCTGCCGTCGTCCTGCACGCGAAGGGTGACTGTCATCACCTTTCCGGTCTCGCCCATCACGCCCACTCATTGCCCGGATAGCAAACGGTTTGAGAATCAGAAACTGTTCGAACACTTCACGCCGGCGCCGCTCCGGAACGATCGTTCGCAACACAAAATCGAGCGACTGATACTTGAAGGCATAGACCCCGCCCAACGGCACGATGTCGACCTGGTCGGCCATCGCCTCCATCACGTCCCACACGAGCCACGTTTCCGCTTCCATCGGCGGCAACGCGGCTGCCGTGCTACTCGTACCCAGCGCCGACCGCGGCGCCGGCTTGCCCATCGCCGCAGCCCGCTTTGCCGAGGCGGCGAAGCGTTCCCGCGGCGAGGCCGATGCTTCCGGCCCCGCCGCGGGCAACTTGCCGTATCGCGCCTCGGCGCGGGCTACTAGTTTTTTCGGATCAACTCGTTGTGCTCACGCCTGATGCGCGAGGACTCGCGAATGACCCATTTCCAGATAGGCTCCTGGACGACGCTCACAGCGAATCCGTCAGCGCCGACCTTTGTGTTCGCCAGCGGCTTCTTCTTGTCGTCCTCACCGACCATCGGAATCACCGTAGCCCGCACCTGGCCAGGCGCGCCGATGAACTCGCGGCCTTCCGAGTCGATGGGGATCTCGCTCGTTCCGACGAGCTTCAAGAACCCGATCAGCCGTTTGTCGACGAGCTCGTCGGCCACGCCATTGCCGCCCGGCAGGGTCGCCGGTTTCCCGTTGACTTCGAGGTTCTTGACGTAAGCCACTCGCCCGGCGGCGACCAGAATCTCCGCCTTAGTGTCGGTCACAAAGCGCCTGACGGGATCGCCACCCCGATTGAAGATCAGAGCCCCGCGAGCGTCGCGCTCAAACTCGGTCTTGGAAACCGCCGCGGAATACGCCTCAGCCGAGTCGTACTCCATCTCGATGATGCCGATCGTTCCGCCGTCGAGGTGGTCCATGTCCACCGGGTCCGGCGCGTCGAATGAAACCTGTCGTGTCTTGCTCAAAGGTCACTCCTCTCTCTTCTTAGTAGGACGACGTGTGATTGATGAGCTGCAGCGTCGCCGGCGCGGAGCTCGAGGTCTTCTTGAAGCTGTGCGCGATAAAGGGGAGGATCGCGCCCATGTCCTGGCGCTCGAAGTCCTCGACCTCCATCTTCGCCTCCGGATAGATCTGGTTGAAGATGCCGTCCGGAGACGTCGTAGCCGAGCGGAAGTCGGTGATCGTGCCGGTATCCATCTTGCCGGCGAACGTCTCATCCTCGAAGTAGGCCTGGCCATCCAGCTTGACGAGCGTCCCGCCCTTGCGCAGCTCGCCGGCCTTGCCGCCATAGTTCGGCGGACGCTTCTCTTTGAGCGTGGTCTCGATCGACGCCGTGAAGTGGTCGACGATCCCGACAGTCGTGCCGCCTTCAATGACGTTGAGGTTGGCGTATTCACCCGGCGTTCCGGTCACCTCCACGGGAGAAGCGTCAAAGGGCGTCGACGCCTTTTTCATATGGCCCGACCCGCTCCAGTCCGTGGCGATGTTGCAGATCCCCTCGGCCGTGTTCACGAGCTGAATCTTGTTGAGCACCATGTTGAAGTAGCGCCGGTAGAAGCCGCCGGCGAACTTCTCGATCGTCCACAGCACAGGCGAGGCGTTGCCGGGGATGCCGGTGTGGAGGAACGCGGCGAGGTCGATCGCCGCCGTGCCGGTCGTGCCGGTCCCCGTTCCGGCCGCGAAGCTCGGCACAGGAGCGGTGGCGTAACCGGAACCGTGATTGATCATCACGACACAGATGACCGTGCCGCCGAGAACGATCGCCAGGCCCGACGCGCCGGACCCGCCGCCTCCGGTGTAGGTGACAAGGAATGAGCCCGTGTGCCCGGTCCCGCCATTGGTCACCGCCGTCGAGTAGACGCCGGTGAAGGCCACGGAGCTGAACGTCTTCGAGATGCCCTTGATCAGGTACCCGAGAAAGTTGAAGTTGCAGACGAGCGTGCCCGTTGCCTTCGAGATGTGATTGCCGAGCGCGAACTCCCGCTCGACGCCGTCCGCCTGCACCTGATCGTTGGAAAGCGTGTTGCGGGTTCTCTTGCATTGAAAGTCTTTGCCGGCCGGCAGAATCTTCGCGCTCGCCGACGCCGGATCGTCAACAAGGAATCCGGTCTGCGGATAGATCCGAAACCCAACTTCTTCCTCAGTAAACATCGCCTAGCCTCCCCCTCGCTCCCTCCCCGCCGACGCCTCCGCGCCGCCAGGCTTGAAATTGCAGTGAATCGCTGCAGTTTGGGCAGCGATTCACTGCAGATTGAATTACTCGCCCGTGCCGCCGCCGCTGGTGTCGGGAGCCTTTTGCGGCGTGGACGCCACGCATGCGACGAACTCCTTGTCCTTGACGCAGAGCCTTGCGATCGTCTCGGCATCGAGCGGCCCCTTCGCTTCGTCGCGAATGAACTCACCGTCAATGTCCGGGACCGCCACTGACGGATGCGGGCCGATGTACATCACATAGTTCTTGTCTTGCGGTTTGTCTGTCTTGGCCACAGCAGTTTCCCTCCTCTTACGTGTATGTTTCCTGGACTTTGGTCTCGAACTTGATCGGCGAGAGCAGCACCGAGCCCACGACTACAGGCTCGTCGACTTCGCCGCGAAACTTGCAAAGCGTTCGTGCCCATGAAGGCTTCCACCAGTGGATCGCCTTATGGATCTTGGGTAGCAGCACATCCGATCCGCGCGCGCCCTTCGTAGCCGCGGCGCCGCCGGCGCCGACGCTCTGCGTCACCAGGCCCACGAGGACCTCGACAACAATCTCTTGCGTCCTCATGCCCGGAACCATCTCCGCGGCTTCCAGCCAGCGCAGATGAACAAAGACGGCAGGCTTGGCACACGTCTGAACAACGGACTCGTTGAGGTTCGCCGCCGAGTCGTCGAAGGCAAGCTCCGTCACTTGCGCGCGAAGGCGCTGCCTCACCTCGAGCACAGCCGCGGCGCGATCGATCACTGAGCGGCTCCTCCAAACGGCTGCTCGATCAGATGCTGGTCGGCCATGCGGCGCAGGAGCGCGGCCACGCCCACCTGATCGGAGACGGCATCCGGATCGAACACGCCGTCGCGGACGAACTTGCCGCTCGTGTAGTGCTGCGACGCTCCCCACAGGTACGGCGAGGAAACTCCCTTCTTCTGATATCCCCAGCCGTTGTAGACCTCGATCTTGAAGAGCGTGCCGGAGACGGTGTTCCATTCCGGCCATGTATCGAAGGCGTCGAGGTGCAGCGCGTCGACGGCGCTGTCTTCCCAACCGAACGGCGGGGAACCCGTGGCCGGCCGGCCCGCCGGCACGTTGACCGTGCGCGCGGTGAGCTTGTCGCCATTGTGGAGATGCCGCGTGAAGTTGCCGTCGCTCTCCATGTTGTGAATCACAGCGATCACAAACCACGGGACGCCCGTGCGCGCGGAGACACTCTCGTAGCGCCCGCGGTTCTTCATGATCCGGGTGATGATGTCCTCGACTTCCTTCGTGCGGGCCGGATCGACCTGGCACGTGCTATAGCGTTTCTCGTACTGCTCGCGTAGCTCTTTCGTTAACGGCACGTTCTCCCCCTCCCAACAGCACTCCCACCGCGTTACCGGCGGGACGGCTCCCACTGTTGCGGCCAGCGCCGCAACTCCATGAACGATTGCGAGAGACACCGGGTCACCGGCTCCCCTCTGCAGGCTGCGCCGGCAGCAGGCCTCCGAATGTCCCCATGACCTGGTCCATCAGTGGACAGAGCACCGTGAAGTTGACGCTCTGACGCTGGTGGTGCCTGCCGTGATAGCGAAGGACGAACCGGAAGTAGGCGGTCCCTGCAAACCAGCGCCCGCGGGGATAGTGAATCTCGCGGTGAAACCAGCTCCATAGCTCGCCGTGAACCGTGAAGAACGCTGCCAGGACGATCGCCCCTGTGTGCGAGTAAAACCACACGGGAGCCCAGAAGATGGCCGTGGCGGCGAACATCATCGGGCCGCCCAAGTCGATGCCAACCCACTCACCAGCGGGGTCCTCGCCCGTCCGATATTTTGCGAAGGGCGCGAACCGGCCGTGGTGCAGGAGATGCTTTTCGAAATACTCGAGCAGGCCGACGATGCGCCCATGCATCATGTACCTGTGACCGAAGTGCTCGTAGGCGCTCGTGAGCACGTAAGCGAGCGCGAGCCATCCAAGGATCTTCATTGGGTTCCCCCTCCCTCACCGGCGACCCATCCGCCGAGCCGATCGGCGACCATGTCGACGTCGGCGTTACCGAAGCCGAAGAATTTCCGCTGCGGAATCTTCACCTTCGTTACCAATAGAAACAGCGCGCGCAGGGTGTACTTCGATCCCGCCGGCGTGGAGCCCTTCCCGCGCTTGTGACCGCGGTACGAAACTCCGCCGTCGCCCGTGACCTTGGCGACGCGCTGCATGAGCAGTAGCGTCGACCCGCGCCGAAGAAAGAACGTCGAGCTCTTCGAGTAGTGACCCGCCAACGCGCCAGTGCGGTTGGCCAGAGGCGCGGCGCCTCCGGCGATGCTGTCAAACAGCCCGCCGCGGCCGCGCAGTGGGATCGTTAGAAACTTGTGGCCAGCCTTCGGCGTGATCTCCAGACCTTCCCAATGAACGCGCGCCCGTTTGTCGCTCGAGAACAGCTCGAGCGAGCTCCCCGGCGTGTCGTAATTGATCGACGCGGCGAGCGCTCCGGTATTGAAGAGCGTCTGCCCACCGGATTGCGCTGACCGGCCTGAAGTCTTGAACGGCTTGCCGTCGATGTCGACGCCGGCGCGCATCCGGCGCTGGTTGCGCAGGAGCATCTCCTCGCCAAGGTTCTTGAGCACAGCACCCCGCGAGACCCACCGGCCGCTCTGACCACGCAGACGTTTCGCCGCGCCGGCGACGTACTCTTTCACTTCTTCAACGCCTGACGATCGAAAGAGGAGTGCCATCAGTGAAACCCCACCATGCGGTCAGCAGAGAATCGCGGTGCGTCGGAGATGACGGTGGCCGTGCCGAGCTTCGACCCGCCAGGAGCGGTGAGCTTGACCGCGCCTGGCAGCGACGTCGGGCCGATGCCCTCCATCCAAGTCAGCAGCTCCTCGCGGCGGCCCTTCCAGAGATCGCCCTCGTCGTTGCTGTTCTTGAGCAGCTCGGCGCGGCGCATCATTAAGTACCAGCACACCAACTCGATGAGCTTGCGGCGCAAGCCGGCCGGAACCGCATCGCTCGCGTCGCGAACTGGAGTGACGAAGTACACCCCGGCGTAGAGATCAAACTCATCCTCCGCCCCGGCGATCGCCTCGTCGAGATTGTCCGTGTCGATCGTGTCGCCGCCGGCGTCGTTCGTCAGTTGAACGACGCGGTCGAACGTCAATCGCTTGACGATCGTCTCCTGGTCGATGCCGTACCTGGATGCCATCTCGCCGTTACTCCTTCGGGTCGGCCGCCGGCGCCGCTTCCTTGACCTTGATCGTGCCGTGGTCCAGAAGTGACTGCACCTGGCCACCGAGCTCGGACTCGAAAACGCTGTCGCCAACAACGCGCTTGTCGTTCACGTCGAGGCACACCGCGCCGTGCTTTACGACGTACTCCGTGCCTGTGGGACCTTGATCCGCTGCATCCTTTTTCTTCGCTGCCATCACATCCTCCGTGTTCGTTTTCGTTGGGAGCCTGGTCACTCGATGAAACGCAGCGGCGTCGGGGTAGCTCCAGCGCCGCTGCGTTCGGATCGAATGACCCGGATCTCAGAAGAGCGCCGGCAGACCGGAGACGCTCTTGGCCAGGAAGATCCGGCGGTTGGCCGGCTTCCAGAAGACGCCCCAGTTGTCGTCGTTCGCCGAGATGTCGGCCGACTTGGTCTCGTCGCGGTAGCGCGTCACGATCGGATGACCTTCGAGCCGCGCGATGCCGCCGGCGAGCGGGTCAACCGCGGTCGGATTGGTGATCGGGATATAGACGATGACCTCGTCGTCGTACATCGTCGTGAAGCTCACCGCGGTCGGATCTTCAGGATTGAAGTCGGACGCGTACATTCCGTTCAGCAGAACGACCTCTTTGCACTCGAGCCATCCGCGCAGCGCATCGAGCGTGACCTCTTTGCCAACGTACTTGACGCGATCGCGGCCCTCGGCGCTGTCGATCAGGGCGCGCGCCGGCTTCGGCGCGATGCCGATACCGAGCTCCGCAAGCGGCACACCGTTCATCAGCGCGACCGTCCAAAGCCAGTCGCGCAGGTTCTTGATGATCGTCGCCGTGCTGTTCTGCCACTGCTGCGCGCCGGCCAGCGTCACGGTGTTGTTGGTTCCGTAGTTCCCCGTCGTCAGGAGAACCTGCGAGACGTTGTATTCCATGAGCAGGAGCTGGGTGTCCTGCGCCAGAAAATCCTTTTTCGACTGATAGTTGTCGTGCTGCGACACCGGAACGTTCTTCATCTCGCGGTCGTAGGTCGGAACCTCGATCGACACCTCACCCGTCGAATACGCACCGGCGCCGACGTGAATGTCAATTCGCTTACGCGAGTCGCCGAGCGCGCGATTGAGGTTCTGCCGGATGACCGATGCGTCAGCCGCGAAGTCCATGAACTTGCCGGCCTCCGTTGCCACGTCGACGATCGGCAGAATGTGATTCACCGCCGTCGCGTCCGGCCGGCGGTAGCCGCTCATGATGTTTGAAACGAACGGGTCCACGACCCGCGTGCTTGCCAATTTCCCCATGTCCACACCCTCCCACCGCACCCTTCCAAGGGGATTGCGGAAAATATGTTTCGGTCAGTCCCTCGCGAGGCTTTACGGCTTCACGTAGGGGTCACACTTGAGGACCGTGACGCGATCACCAGCGGCGCTCGATGCGCTGTAAAGGATCGCGTTGACGGTTTGCGTGCTGACGGCCTGCGTGCCGCGGCCGTCGTTGGTCGAGGTCAGCTCGAGCCCGATCGTTGCGTAAGCGGCGTCGACTTCCAGCTCCTCGAAACCGAGAATCGTTCCCGTCATGCCGGCATAGTTACCGGACAGATCGGAGGCCGAGCGTGCGATGTCGTCCGCGGTCCACGAGTCCTGCGAGATCGCGCGCGCTTTGGCGCCAGCGACAGCGATCTGATTGCCGTTGTCGCCGATGAACCGCGCACGCGTCACCGCGGCCGTCGGCTTGTACGTCCAGGTGAGAACTGCATTCTTGATGAGTGCAACCTTAGCCATGTGTTTTGCCTCCCCGCCCTTTCCCTTTCGAAATGAATGAAGCGTCCCGACACCCAAGCCGGGAGCGCCGGTTCGTTTACTTCTTCCGCGCCTCGCGCCGCACCAGTTCCTTGGCCGCCTCGGCGAAGGTGCGGAACTTGTCAGGGTCTTCCGCCTGAATGGCTTTCACGCGCTCCACGCGGCGCGCGCTCTCCTGGTCGACCGGAACGTCTTTGGACCCGATGCGCATCGTCTGGGCGACGGTGACCGGCACGTCTTCGTTCGCAGCGGCGTCAGACCCGCGCTCCGAATTCGCAGGCAACGCCTCCGCCATGCTCTTGACGACTTCGGTCGCGTGCTCGATCCCATGCCTCTTGGCGATCGAGCGAACCCACGCTTCCTTGGCCGGCGTCACCCGCGTGCGGTACGTCTGAATGAGAAGGGCGATCTTGTCGTCGTCGGTCTTCGCCGAGGACGTCGCCAGTTTCTCTTTGAGCGTCTTGTTCTCGTCTCGGAGCTGTACGACTTCAGCGGCGCTGGTCTTCAGATCTCCGACTTTCGCGTGCGCCTGCGCGAGCGTGGCCGTCTCCGGCAGCTCGAGCTCGTCGAGAATCGCCTTCTGTGCGACCTGAACAACTGCCGGCTTTGATACGCCGAGCGCCTCGCCGATCGTCTTAGCCGTGCCGCGCTTCTCGGCGACCAGGAGCATCTGATCGTCCGCCGGCACTGCGTCGAGGATCTTCTGCAGCGAAGCTCGCGCGTCGTTGTGCGTTGCCGTGATCGGCAGCCCCAGGAACCACATCAACCTCTCCATCAATTCGTCCATGCACCCTCCCTGTTTTTCTCGCTTCGTTTTTCCAGCGCGCGCCGACGCGGCGACGCGCTCGGTGAGCGGCGCCTGGCCCTTCTCGCCAGGCCAATTTGTGAGCGCTACGTGATGCAACTTGATGATCTCGTTGGTGCGCGTGTCGACGTCGAAGACGCACGAGAAGTAGCGGTACGCGCCGGTGCGGAGATCCTTCGCTCCGTCGTCGGTCCAATCCACACCCGACCACAGCCCGTCATCAAGACCATCGAGTGACGTGATCCATCCGGCGGCCGGCGCGCGATCGCCCAGGAGCGTCTGGTGTTCCCAATCCCACACGGGATCGGTGCCCTTGTCCTTGTAGTAGCTGAGGACTTCCTTCTTCGAACGATCGGTGTACAGAAACGTGCCGTCGTCGTAACGGTTCTCGCCGGTTTGGAACAGGCGCACTTTCGCCGGCGGCTCGCCGCCGACCTTCTCGCGGCGCGTTGACGAGAGGATCACCTCGCCATATCCGCGCGCGGTTCGAATGAACTGCTCGGCCATCAGTTGGCCCTCCGTGGAACCTTCGTCTGCACTAAGCGGCCGCGGCGCAGCCCCTCGATCGCCGCGGCGTCGTCCGAGAAAGCGGCATCCATGAGGAGGCCATCCGGCGAGACGTCAGCGACCATCAGCAGCGCTTTGCCGCCGTCCCCATAGAGAGCGATGAACCGCTTCGAGAGACTGACCGCGCCGGATGCATCACGCCGCGTCACCATCCACGTCTCGAGCGGATCTTCGAGCGTTGGGCGGATCGCACCGAACCATTGAGGGACGTCCTTCTTCGCTTCGCGCGCGAGATCGCCGGCGTCCAGACCAACCATCTGTTCAAAGGAGCTGCGCGTGATGACGACGCCGTCACCGAAACCGTCAACGAGAACCGTCTGCGTCGCTCCTTCCGCGATTCCGGCCGCTTCCTGGAAGGATGTCCACGCTTCGTCGTACTGCGCGAGGTCGGTGACGTCGGCGATCGCGGCGGTGGCATCCGCGGCTACCTCGGGCAACGTTGACGTATCAACGTCGGCCAGCGCCTCGAGGCTGTAGTCGGCGGCGCTCTTGCCGGGCAGCTCGATCCCGAGCGCCTCGGCGCGATCGGCGAGCCACTTCTCGTCGACCGAAAGAAGGCCCGGTTGGCGATCCCACCCCGGATCGGGGAGGATGGTCTGTCCCTCGATCACCGGATACTCCATGTCGCCGGCGCTCTCGTAGATCCCGATCGCGCGCGCCTCTTCTTCGGTGAGCGTGGCCACCTGCAGGTGCCGCTCGGCGTGATGGTTTTCGGGCATCACGTGCTTCTCGATCGGGTCTCCAGCGCGCCAGACCAAACCTCCGAGCTTGCGGCAGATCGCGCTCGTGCGGGCATCGAGCGGATCGATCGGATACTGGCGGTACGGCCGCTCGGCCAGGATGTCCGGATCGTTGATCTGTTCCCACCGGCCGGCCGCATACGCGGCGGCGGTGTTGTTGCGCGCGATCAGCTCGAGCCGCTGCGGCGAGAAAAAGAGGCCGCCCTGCTGATCGAGCGTCTTGCCGACCCGGTCGAGGAACTCCTGATGGGTGAGGCCTTCCGCGATCGCCGCGGTGGCCGCGCTGTAGGCCTCATCGACCAGCGACTGACGGGTCAGCCCGGCGATCCAGAAGCCGCGCCGCTCGGCCGCGTCCTCGATCGCCGACAGGTCCGGCTGCGTCCCAGGAATCCGGGCCAGTTGGGCGTCCACGGCATACCGAAAAGGCTTGAGCATCGGCAACGCGGTGGGGGTCATGCGACACCTCCGGCGCAGACCCTTTTGAATACCTTTTGAAATTCACGCAGGACGCGCGAACGGGCATTCCCGCTCGCCCACCAGCGGCAATTCCCCCAGGGGGATTTCTGTGCGTTTTGGAGGGTATTCATTGGTGCGCGTCCCCCCGGCCTGTGACCTCGGCCAAGACGGCTGCATCCCGGAGCCCGGAAGCCAGGGCGATCGTCTGGAGCTGGGCGTAGCTTTCCACCAACGCGTCCGCCCCTTCTTCGATCGACGGGGCCGCGGCAAAGATCTCGCTGATGCGCTGGCTGAAATCCTCGGCTGCGCGCTTGACGAGTTTCTGCGAGAACGTGTTGACGTCGTCGAGCGTGGCGATGCGCGTCCCGGCCGCCTGCGCGACGCGTCGCGAACGGCGCTGTTGCTGTTGCGGATCGACCGGTGCCGGCTGGCGCACGAGCGGCACGGTGCGCACTCCGCCCTCATGGCGGATCTGCTCGGGATCGATCGTCTCACCAGCGGGAGCGAGCGCCGTGTTGAGGTTGATAAAGACCGTCGAGCGCTGCAGCTGGTCGGTCGGCGGAGTGGAGTCGATCTTGAAGACGCCGAACTCATTGCGCGCAACGACGTCCTCGCCGTAGTGCCAGGTGGCGAAGGGCGTCCCGATATCCTCCTGGATCGTCTCCTCGAGGTTGTCGGCAACGCCTTCCTTGTTCTCCTGGCTGACGTCCGCCGCGGCCTTGCCGGCAAGCGTTCCAGTGCCCGACTTGGCGTCCGTGTTGAGCTGATGGCCGAGAATGACCTTGGTGATGCCGGCCTGCGCCGCGTCGATGATGGCGTTGTAAAGCGCGTTGGTGCTGTAGCGCGATGCCTCCTGGAGCTTGATGTCCGTCCCCTCGGGGAACACGCCGCGCGCGTTGGCGTCCAGAGCCAGCACTCCTTCGAGCACCGACTCTTTGTCCTCCGGCCTCGAGAAGAAGGCCCAGATGTAGGGGTTGCCGTAGGCTTCGGCGAACCTCACCCAGGCCGCCCAGGAGAAGTTCATGAACATCCAGAGCCAGAGCACCTTGCGCCACAGGCCGCGTTCGCGAACGCCGCCCGGCTCGAGCTCAGCCTCATAGATGATGTAGCCGCGGCGATTGATCGGCTGCAGCGTGAGCCCGCCACCCTGACTCTGCACCTCGAGGCGCAGCGAGTTTGACTGAATGTCCCACCGCCACCGCACGGGGTTGATACGGACATAGCCGTCCAGCATGTAGTCGCGGTTCCACTGAAGGCCCGCGGCACTGAACGGATAGAACTCGCCGAAGATCAGGTACCGGAACAGCTTCTTGAACCAGCGCAGCCCGGCATAGAACGAGCGCATCTCCTCGGCCTGCTTTTTCGAAGCGGCCGACTTCTCGTCGAAGGGGTTCACCGTCCACGGCAACCGCGAGACGCCGTAAGCCAGGTTGCGCATGCACGTGAAGATGTGCGGGTCGTTGAGGAGCCGCTTTGCAACGGCCATCTGCAGCCAGAGCTCCGCATCCGGACGCATCACGCGCGCCGCGAGCTCCGGGGTGATCTCGCCGGAAACTCGCGAGGCCCAATAGTCACGGACGCGGCCGACTTCGGCCTGATGATCCGCCGGCGGCGGCGTCTCGATCCGGATCTCGTTGCCGAGCGCGTCGAAGAGAATCGGCGTCTTACCCATGCATCAGACTCCCTTTGACTCTCCGCATCGATCCACGAGGGATCTGCGTTCCGACAAGCGGCCGGCTGTTCTTCGCGATCGGCGTATAGGAGAACGGCATCGCCGAGCCGCCGATCTCCTCCGCGATGCGAGCGGAGTTGAGAGCCATCCCGCAGTGGTTCGCCACGCCGCCCAGGTACGTGTCGATGACCCGGAACTTTTTATCGAGCGACCGTTCCTTGCGGAGGTTTTTGAGGTGCTCGGCGAAGATCACCATTACAGGCGCCGTCTCCAGATCCGGGATGCGCAGGAAGTACTCGCTCGTGAAGCCGCTCGTCGTCTCCTCGAGTGATTCGTCGCGATCGACTTTCACGCAGCGATACTTCTTCTTCTCGTGCTCCTCGTCGGCGACCTTGAGCACGCTGCCATTCAGAAAGTCCTGCAGCGCGACGATCCGCGGGAACCGGTAGGCGAGCGCGCGGGCGATGGTCGTATGCGGCTTCTTGTCGATGACGAGCTGCACGATGCCGAGCTTGCCGATGAGTGTGGAGATTCGATCGAGGGCGACGTCGCTGTCGATCTCCTCGACCCACACCAGGTACGGATCACCGTTCGGCCTCCGCTCGTAGCAGACGAAGTGATAGAGATCGCCGGCGTCGACACCGGCGAAGCGAGGCAGCGAGCCGCGGCCGTAGCGCAACAACGCGCACTCGCCCGATTGCATGCGGTTGATCTCGACGTCGGAAAATGGCTGCATCGCGCCGGCGTCGGGAATGGCCAGCACCGAGCAGCGGAACTTGGCCTTCTGCGACTTGGTCCGGCACTTGGACCAGCGACTCATCATGTAGTCGGCGCTCATCGCGCCCATGGCCAGCGCCGAGAGGCGGTACGAGAACTTCCGCTGCTTTTCCCGCTGCGGGAACGAGGCAACCCACCGGCCGTTCTTCACGATGTCGAGCGGCGTTTTGCACTTCGGGCAGATGCGCACATACGTGTCTCCGCTACGCGCTGGATTCGGGCCGATGCAGTCGGGGAAGACTTCCTCGAGGCAGATGCGCTTGAGGCAACTCCGCCGCGAGCAGTCGACGAGCCACTTGTGTTGCGAGCCGTCCTGAAAACGCAGATCGATTCCGGCGCCAGGCGCGTAGCCGGCCGAGAAGTAGATCGAGGCGCGGAGATCCGAGTGCGCGATACGGCCTTGCGCCCACTCGAGGTTCTCGGCCGGCAGCAGGTCGACCTCGTCGTTGAGCAGCACGTCGAGCGGCGTCGAGATCGCCCCCATCATCGACTCGAGGCCCAGCACGTAGAGGAACTTGCCGTCGAACTCTTTGACCGTGGCCTGGTTCACGGGGAGCCCGTCGCCGTCGCTTGCGTCGCGCTCGGCCTTCATGATCGCGGAGAGGCGTGGCGATTTGCGCAGGATGTTCTTCAGACGCGTCCGCCCGATCTTCCGCGCGAAGAGATCCGTTGGCAGAAAGTAACCAACGTTGCGCCCGAGATCCGCGGCCAGGTTCAGCGCAGGCCCGAGGCCGAGCGACGTCGTCGCTCCGATCTGCTCGGCCTTGAGGAGCGAGAGCTCGGTGTCACGAAGCGGCCGGCGGAAGATCGAATCCATCAGGCCGAGGATCTCGGCGAAGGGTTCGTGCCCGTCGAGCGACCAGAGGCCGACGTCAGTGACGACGTCCTTTTCCATGAACTCGCGCAGCGAGCTCGGACGCAGATCCGCCGGCGTGCCTTTCGGCGCGTGCTTCTCGAGCGACGCCTGCAGGTCGTCCGCGAAGCTCACGCCTTCAGCTCCTTCCGCGCGGCGTCGCGCATTGCGGCCAGGACGATCCTCATCGCCGCCGGCTCGCGCGTGAGAAGCGTTTCCATCTCCAGGCGCATGCGGTTCATCGCCCGGCGAACACCACGATCGATCTGGTTGTTGGTGCGCTCGCGCTGCGCGGCCGAGCTCTGCATGCGCGCGGCGAGATTGCAGCTCCTGAATCGGGCCGGTGACGCTCCCACCGCTTTCGACCAGGCGCGCGCGGACGTCGTTCCAGATGGCGCGATTCCCCATGGTGGCAATCGCCCGCTCAAGAGTGAGTGGCTGTTCGTCGTCGAGCGCGGCATACTCCTGCGCCTCGCGCAGCGCCAGGTCGCGCTCGGCGAGCTGCAGCTCCCACGTCACACGAAACTGCCACACGGCAGTTCGGCCAATCGAGAAGCCCGTGCCCTTCAGCTCTTCGAGGATCTCGTTCAGCGTCGGCCGTGGCGTGCGCTGAATGCGCTCGATGAGCCACTCGCGCAGGCCGGGCTGCTCGTCGACGGCCTTGTGACCGCGGCGGCCGCGGGGCTCGACCGGCTTGGGCTTGCCGGCGGGTTTGTTACGCGAGGCCACTGAGAGTCATCTCCTTCCAGTGACGGATGCGCGCTTCCGCAACGCGAAAGTAACTCGGCTCACGCTCCACACCGACGAATGCCCGCCGCTCCATGACCGCGGCGCAGCCGGTCGTGCCGGAGCCGGCGAATGGATCGAGGACGACGCCGTCCGCGGGCGTGGCCAGGCGAATCAGCCGCCGCATCAGATCGATCGGTTTGACGGTCGGGTGCGCGTTGTAGCGCGCCTTCGTCTTCTCTTTTTTGAGCCCGGAGAGAAGATTGATCTGACGCCGGCGAAATCCACCTTTCGCGCTCAGACCTCGATCCTTCTCTTCGGACGTTGCTCTGGCAACGTAGAACATCCGCGAGAGCGGCTCACGCCTGGCGGTCTCCTGGTCGAGGACCGCCGCGGCGTGTTCGTCGAACATCACGTTCGCGGGCCAGCGGCCGTTGTCGCGGCAATCGTCGACGTTGAGCAACGTCGGGGTGGACGCGCTCTTCCGCGCGAGCACTACCGGCTCCCATGCTGGCTTGAGCTTGGAGCGATGCTTGGGAAAGCCATTGCCGTAGAGCCACGCCAGGCAATCGTCGATTACAAAGCCCGCGTCCTCGATCGCGACCGTCATCCGGTGAAAGGTTCGTGTGCCGCCGAACGCCAGCAGGTAACTGCCCGGCTTGGCCACGCGGAGCACCTCGCTCCACATTGCGACGTCGTAAGCCACACCTGTGGAGTCCCACTTCGCGCCGTGGAACCCGATCTCGTAAGGAGGATCGGTCACGACCACGTCGACAGAAGCATCGCCAACGAGCGGGAGCATCTTCCGGCAGTCGCCGTTGAGCAGCCTGATATCGCTCGTCATCATCGCGGCACGCTCCGAGGACGCGTCTCAACAACGGGCGTCGACGTCGAGCTCCCGGCGATCAGGCTCCGCACGCTGGCAAACCCGTTATCGATCCTGCCGACGACGTCGATCTGCTGATCGACATATTCCTTGGTCGCGTACTTGCCGGAGATGAACTCCTTCAGTTCGAGGATCGCGATGCGGATCGTCGAGCGAAGCGAAAAGATGATCAGCGCCAGGACGGCATTCGCCAGCAGCGAGATCAGCATCGGCCAGAGGTTCGGTGTTGGTGTCATTGAAAGTCGCTCTCTCCACATTCGCGTGTTGCCGCGAAAGCCGAGAGAAGGCGGCGCACGAAATAGAAACGGTGGACGGGAACCCGCGTCGCGGTATGTGTCGGCGCCTGGCCGAAGCACTGGTGTCCTTTGTCCGTTTCCCTCGCTGGCGCGCTGGCGCACGTTTCCGCGGCGCTATTGGCATTCGCGGTGTGTCGCTCGTTGGGGCGCCGCCTTCTCTCCACTCACGCGGGGCTCGCTGCTGGGCTAGTCCGGCCCCAAAGGATTCAGCATCGGCGTCGTCAATCTGCCGTTCTGATTCCCCTCGCCACCTCTATTCAAGAGGTCGCATAACCGCCGGGCTCGCGCGACTGCGTATTCTTCCGAATCGATCGCGCCGCTCTCATGTGCCGCTTGCAGCCTCAATCCATCCCGGTCGAATTCACTCTCCCAGCTCACGCCGCGCATCCCCTTCCTCTCCTTCAATCACGCGGTTGCGGCTCGCAACAGCCGGCGCCGATTCCGCGCTCTTCGCCTCGCACTCTTCTGGCGGCCGCCGACAACTGGCACCGCCGTGACAGTTCGGTCCTCTGCTGCGAAAATCTGCCGCTTGACGCTCCCCGGTCGCCTAATCGCTGGAACAGGGCCGAACGCGCACCAGAGAAGGACCGCTACGAACACCGCGATCACGAACAGCAGAAACAGTTGACTCACTGCGCTCCTCCCCCTCTTCAACGAACACCGGTGCCGTGCTGCCACTCGCGCGCTTCGACGCCACACGCCGCGCTCCCTCCCGACCTGCCGTCCGCTGAGCAGTTCAGCGACGCGGCGAAAAGGCGGAACAGCGCAGCGGCAGCAACGGCACCGATGACTTTCATTCGTTGTTGCTGCCCGCGGCCGAGGGCGTACCGATCGGCGTCGTCGTCGTTAACCGCAGGTAGATCCCGGCCAGCCCGTCAAGCGTCGCTGCAACGCCGGCGATGACCGCGCCCACCTTCGTGCTGGGCGGGACGATCGCGGCAAGCGTCGTTGCCAAGAGAGCGAGTCCGAGGACGAACTTCCCGGCGTTGTAAAGAATGGTGCGCGACTGCGTCGGCAACTTGGCGACGATGCCGGTGACCGCGACTGCCAGGCCGTCGGCGTCATCTGCCATTGGCCGTCTCCGCCGTGGTGGTGACAGCAGGCGTCGCCGCCGGCGTCATCGCTTTGACCTGAGCGGCGATCCCGTCGATGAGTGGCGCGACCAGAGCCTTGGCGCTGGCGTCGTCGATCGCATAGCCCTTCGACGTCACATACTTCGCCACCCACGCCCCGGAGCGGCTCACCAGGTCATCGCGGACCGGCTTCCAGGCCTCGGCGTTCGTGGCCAATTGAAATTGGCCGCCGTTGAGTGCGGGGTCGATGATCGAAGCATCGAGCTCGGCCAGCGCCAGCCCGGTGGCATCGGCGGGAATCTTGTACTTGGCCTGGAGTGCAGCCTCGAGCCCGACACGCAGGAACGTGCGCGTCGCCTCGATCCCGGCGCGGCCTTCCGGCGTGATCACCGGAGCCTGATGTGAGTTACTACCACCCGTGCTGCCGGGCGAGCTCGCGCAGCTCATCAGGCTGAGGGTTACGAGAACCGCGATCGCGCAAAGAGAAAGAAGTCGTTTCATGTGTTGCCTCCCACTCATCCGGCCGACACGGGCCTCTCGTCCGCCGGATGTGGGCGAGGCAACTACCGGAACGGATCGATCCGCGCGTTGCCGTTGGTCGCGCTCGAGTTCACGATCGCGCCGTAGATGGTCTGGCCCCAGCCCGGAAGGCCAGAGCTCGAATTCGCCACGACAACATGACCGCTCTGGAACTGCGTCTTGAGTGGCCTCAACGTGATTGGGGCAGAACAGTCGATGCGTTCCGGCGTCGTGGTCAACTTGTGCGCGTCCAGCCCGTCGTACACGTCGACGTCGAGCGTCCCCTCGTAATCGGGGAACCCGCAAAGAACGTAGACCTGGTAGCGAGCGGTGTTCGTCAGGGCTTTGTCGAGCCCGAAAGTCTGCGGGGCGCCTGGCACGACGGCGCCGATCGCGGGCATCTCGAAGCTCGAGCGGTTCGCGCCGTCGTGAAACGAGAGCATCGTGAACGCATTCGCGCCCGCTGGCTTGTCGATGAGGTAGTAGGTAGGCTGCCCGCCACAGAAGAGCGAGCTGGTCACCTGCTCGAAGTAGAACGACCCGCTCGGGACCAGGTGAATCGATCCCTGCTGGCACGAGCTCAAAAACACGTCTACCGGTTCCACGGCATCAGGCAGAGCGTTGAGGCCGAGGTCCGTCGACCAGTGATCACCGCCGGCAATGGCCAGCTTCAGCGGCGCCGGCGCGGAGGCGTTGGCCACCGCGGTCAGATGCGGCTGCGCAAACACGGCCGTGCACAAAAGAAGAGAGCAGAGCGTTGCACACACTCTGCTCAAGGAACCTCTCTCGAATCCTCGCATCACACCCTCCCGCCCCGACTACAGATTCAAGACCCGCTCGGCGGCGGCGTTCGGTCGTGCGGGGCTTCTGCCTACAAACCGCACGAACGAACGTCACCGCGTCATCGATGTGGATAGCGGCGTTGGACGCGCCGCCTCAGCAGTACGGAAGGTAAGGCTTCGAGGTGGGAAGTTCCAGCGACTACGGAGACTACGGTGAATAAAGTGACTACGGTGACTACGGTGACTACGGTGACTAATTCTCGCGTTCCTGGCGGAGCCGCTCGCGCAGCTTCTTGACCTCTTCCACCGAGAACTTCAGCGTTCGCTTGCGCCAGCCGATCCGTAGCCTCGGCGGGAGCGCGTTTCGCGGATGAAGATCACCCGAGTCGACGTAGCGGTAGACCGACGAGACCGATACGTCGAGCATCCGCGCTACCTGGCCGGTGCCAATCTCGCGCGACGATGCTTCGACTGCGTTCCTCTTTTCCGGGGTTCCCGACACTGGTGAAAGTGTAACGCGGAGTGACGCGAGTTCAATTCTTTCGCACCTAACCCCTTCACTGGTCAACGTACTTCGTTAGCTGTTGGCGCGCCGCATCGGAGAGTCTACCTCCCGCCTCGGCATCGGTAGAGTGAATCACGATCACGGCGTCCGCCGCGTTCGGTGCTTCGTTCTTGGATGACAAGATGCGCACGGTCGCCGAGTTGTCGCGAAATGTGGTCCCCCACGTTGGAGATTGGCCGCGTTGATCTCCGACGACGAAGTAGCGATGCCCCGTCTCAAGAGTAAGCTCCGCAGCTCGGCGCAGAAGGAACTGGCCGACTCGATCCGCCGACGTGTATCCGTTGCCCTGAAAGCGAACCTCGTAGACGTACTCGGAGAGCTGGGTTTGCGAGAACCCACCGGTTAATCCCTTCGCTTGATACGCCGTGCAATCGACAAACACAACCAACCCTATGAGCAGCGCGCTTTGGAGAGTTCTCTTCGTCAACATCTTTCCCCCTCGAATGAAGAAGCAGCCCACCCCCCGGAAAAGGGAGCGGGCTACTTCCCCGTTTGGAACTCGCAACAGGTTACGGCTTCGGGAATGACGGATCGTCGGCCGGCTTCGGCATGAGCCCGATTGCCCGGATGATGTGAACTATCCGATCGAGCCAGGACGGATCGTTCACGTCTCGCCGCGGCGCGGCATATACCGGGAAACTGCTGATGAGAATGACGACTAACAGAACCGCAGGCACCAAACGTCGAAACATTGTTCCTCCTTGCGGTCGGCACTATGCCGATCGACAGGAGGAAGGCTACGTCAGTTTGCTGGAGTGGTGGCATCATGGGTCAATTGCGAATCAACACACCCAGAGACCTCACGAACGAACTCCGGCGTCGCAAGGCCCTGCCGAGCCAAGTCAACCAAGAGCCCGAGAGCCGTCGCCGCCACGGTGTCCATTCCGACCGCGAGCGCGCGCTCGAACACGTCGCGACAAATGCCGGCGACATCAACTGACGGATCGTGATCGAGCAACTCCTCGACAAGCGCTAGCCGCGTGAGCACCGCCTCACCAACCATTCCGAGGTCGTCGAAGGTTTCCCAAGCTGCACGCATCTCAGATTCCGCGTCAACTCCACGTTCTCGAATCGCCAGACGACCCAGAGACCGGAGCATCCTCGCGCGCGGAACGATCAGTCCTAGAGACTCATACATCTCTGCAGCCACACCAAAGTATCCTCGCGCAGCAATCGCTTCACCCATCCTTGCGCAGCAATGAGCCATGTTTCCGATTTCACACGCGGTTGCCTCTTCGTCGTTCGCCGCGATCGCGTCGGCCAGAGACGCGTTGTACAGATCGAGCGCTTCGTCGAAACGCGCAAGGGAGTAAAGGACCGAGGCTTCGAGTGTCCGCGTTGCTTTTGCCCGCTGAGCCTCGCCGCAGTTTTCAAACTTGGATCGGGCCGCAGCTAGCAACCTCAGAGCGTCGTAGGGCCGCCTGCTCTCGCACGCCACCGCTGCCATTGCATGCTCAACGATGGCTGTCTGAAGCTCAGTTGCTTCGGTAGCCTTTGCTGCTTGCATGGCCAGATCGAGAACGGCGTTAGCCTCGTCGAAGTGGCCCAACAATCGGAGCGCGTTGCCCTTCTCCTTCAGCGCTCTACACGTGAGCGCCGGGATCGGGTTAGCCACGCCAGCGCTCACCGTCGCCGCAGCCTCTACCACGGCTAGCGAAAACTGGGGCTTCCATCGGTAGGAATTCACGTCGTAAGCGTCGAGCAGAGCCATCGCGACGGCCGCACGGTGGTAACAGGGATTTTCAACCGCCTTCGTGATTTCTTGCGGCGGCATCGCGAGGAGACGATCAGTTACGAGTCGGGCAAATGCGCTCTCACTTGCAGCATAGCTTGCGATCGTTGGCGCATCGCCGGCCGCGAGCTCGCGCCGCGACTCGAGGACTGCGGCGATTACTACATCAATCGTCTGTCTCGTTAGCATGTGTTGTCGAATCGCCAGGTCCAGGTGATAGGTCTGCTGCGATGCCACCCATCGCTCTAACGCCGAGAGCGAACGCGTGAAGCGCGGTCTTCTGTTCATTGGCTGGAAGCGTCTCCAGAGTCGCGAGGAACTCCCGAACCATCACCGAGGGCGGTTCACCAGAAGCCTCGACGGCGCGGAGAACTATGCCGTTCGCCCGTCCCTGCTCGGCCTCTTCGAGAGCAGCGGCAATCCGAGCGAAGTTGTGGCCACCGCCTCTTTTTTCGGTTCGTTTGACCGTGCTCTCGGCGACCCCTGCAAGAACTGCAACTTCCCTCTGCGAAAGACCGAGCCTCTCCCGAAGCACGCGGATTCCCGAATCGGCGGTCGCGCGCGGGGCTGTCATGTGAGGTGTCAGCATATATCAGCTTACAGCCCCGCGAATATAGGTCGCACATCACGCCGGCGCAAGGGGCAAGTGCCCTTACATGCACCTTGACACGCGGTCACTGTCGCCTTACATTAGCTGACATGCTACGTTTGCTAGGAGCACTTGATCCTAAATGCTACCCGCTCGCATGCGCCCTCAGGTCACTTCGGCTGAAAACGAAGCTGAGCGTGCGGCAGGCTGCTGCCAAAGCCAGGATCTCGGCGGCATACCTTTCTGATCTGGAGCGAGCGAAGCGCCCCGGTGCCAGCACTCACGTTCTTGATTCTCTCTCGAGAGTGTTCTCCGTGGACAGGGGCGTGCTGCGGAGGCTGGACAAGCAACAACGGCTAGCGCTGGCTTGGTCGGCAGTTTCGGAGCTTGAGCGGGAGCTCGCATGAAAACCTTCCGCTACCTCACCGGTTCGAAGTTCTGCCAGGTGACGGAGGAAGTGGTCGCCGCGTCGATCGAGATGCTGCCGTCCGACTCACCTCTGCGGGCGAACGGCGCCAAGGTCCTCGCGTTAGCGATCGGCGAGACGGTCACCTTCGAGAGCGGCGTGGAGTGGACGCGCATCGAAGACGACGCGCCGACGATATCCGCGATTTTCTGCCACCGTGGAAGATCACGCAAGTGCGGGTTCTGCCACCGCATGGTCAGCTCCGGCGACGGGTTGCTGTGCGATGGCCCGTCGAAAACGAAGAAGGGCAAGAAGGCGACCTGCGACGCGTTCATGTGCCGCGCCTGCGCCAAACACGTCGGCCCTGATCGCGATCTCTGCCCGACCTGCAGATGCCTTCCTGATCAGGTGACCCTGCCGGCCTATCCAAGGAGGCAAGCATGAGCGCGTTCACGCCTCTCGAAACGTTCCTGACCGCCCTCGTTTTCTTTTTCCTTGGCATCTTCGTCGGCTTCGCGATGTGCGTGATCGCGAACGTTCACGAAGCCCGGAGGAAGCCATGAAGCGTCGCAACAATCAGCCCGCGGACCTCCTTCATGAGCCTCAGAAGTACGCCCCGGACAGCAGCCGTCCGTGTCTCGCTTGCGGCCACGCCGTTCCTCACAACAGCAGCGACGGCGACGGCCCTGGCGGCGGTTGCTCGAGCGTGACGTTCACCAAGGAGTGCTGCGAAAACCCGCACACACGCTACAGCGCGAAGTGCGCGAAGCGTGGCGCAATCGACAGTTGCTGGATTTCGCAGACGCCCTGCGAATGCACCGAAGACGACCGCGTGATGGCCGACCTGTACGCGCACGTCGCAACCCTCAATAGCGCGATCGCGAAGGCGGCGTTGGTGTTCATCCTATGACCGGACTCGCCAAAGTGATCTGGCTTCCGACCTCCGTCGTTGCCGAGCTGCAGCGTCCCCGCCCGACGAGCGACCGCGCGATCCGGATGCGCGTCGAGCGCGGCGTGTACGGCCAGGAGGGGAAGGGCTGGCGCCGCGGCGCGATCGGCCGTAATTCGAACGGCATCGAGATCGCGCTCACGGCGCTATCCGCCGAAGAGCAGCTCGCCTTCTACGACTGCGACAGCGCCCCCGAGCATCAGGTTGCGGTGCAATCGGCCGGCCTCAAGGTTGTCGATGACGCGCTGGCGCGGCGCGCTCTGGCCTGGGCGAACGCCAACGACAACCAGCGGGCACGAGCGACGCGAAAGAAAGCCGCGGTAAAGGATCTGGAGCTGGCTCTTGCCGATCCTTCGCTCTCGCGGGGCAGTGTGACGGCGACGAAGGAGCGCATCGCCAAGGCTCACTGCACCTCGATCGACTCGCTGCAGCGCTGGTACGACGCCTACCTCGAGTACGGCATCGACGGCCTGGTCGACTTCAACGACGGCTCGGCGAGACGCGGGAAGACGGTGCTGCCGAAGGCGGTCCGCACGTTCTTCCGCGAGACCTGGAAGAGCGCCCCGTCGACCTCGGCCGCGATCACGGACGCGCGCCTCTACGCGTTTGACGCCGACATCAACCTGGCCGGGGTGGCCGACGACGCCTTCTACCGCTACGCCGAGACGTTCCCTGAGCTCGAGCGCCGCGCGAACGGCGACGAACAAGACGAGCCCACGTGGATGCCCTCGACGCGGCGCGACTACACGGGTCTGGCCGCGATGAAGATCGTGCAGTCGGATCACCACATCTCCGACGTCTTCGTTCACTGCGGCGATCCGGAGTGCCGCAAGGGTCATCGGGTATGGATCACGGTCTTCATCGACGTGCGCTCGCGCATGGTGCTGTCGTGGACGGCATCGCTCGACTATCCGAACTCGCGGACGATCCTCAAGACCTTCCGCGCGTTGGTCGACGAGTTCGGGTTGCCGGAAGGCGTCTACATCGACAACGGCAAGGACTATCGGAAGGCGTTCGGGAAGGCCACGCGCCAGTGGGGCGCGCCGGCGATCAACGAAGGGCACTTCAACAACCTGCTCGCCGCGCTGAGTCTGAAGGCCATCTTCGCGACGCCTTACCGCGCGCAGTCGAAGACGATCGAGCGCCTGTTCGGAACGTGGGTGCGGCGGATCTGGTCGACGTCACCGGCCTACGTCGGCAAGCTCGGCAAGCGCAGCGACCGGGTGACGAAGATGTTCAAGAGCCCCGAGCTGCTGCCAACGATCGAGCGGTTCCACGAAGAGCTGGCCACCGAGATCTCGCTCTACAACACCGACCGCCGTCACCGCGGGCAGGGGATGGGTGGCCGCTCACCGCAGGAAGTCTTCCACGCCACAAGGCCCGCCGAGCCGCGCATGCCGGAGTCCACCGGGTTCGCGCTCGTCTTCTGGCAGCACTACGTGCGCATGATCCGCGGCTGCGCGGTGACGATCGGGCCGGACCGGTACCGGATCGAAGCCGAGAGCGTCGGGTTCGACTTCGAGGGCAAGTACGTCCAGATCCTCGTCAACCCCGAGGACGTGCGGCGGGCTATCGTGCTCACTGGCTGCGTCCATTGCAGCGAGAAGGCCCGCCGCGAGCAGATCCTCGGCTGTGGGTGCGCCGGCAAAGGGAGCTACCTGTGCGAGGCGGTGTTGTGGGCGCCTTCGACGCACAGCTTCGACGACCCGATCACGGCGGAGAACAACCGCGAGATCAAGCGGCTCGAGAAGTTCTGGAAGGCGCGCGCGTATAGCGGAGATCCGCGTGCGAAACAGATCGTCGAGGCGTTCCGCGGGCGCCGGCATGAGATCCAGCGGCGCATTGCCGCGGTGCGTGAGAGCGAGCAGCAACCGATGGTCGCCACCGGGGGCGGGGCGACGCTGATCCTGCCGCACTCGCACGTCGTGCGCGAAGTCGAACGGACGCGCGCGCTACTCGCCAACCCGCTGGGACTCACATCCGCGGAGCGGCTGACGATCGCCACCGTGGAGCGGCCATCGATCGCGAAGCTCGAAGCGATGGTGCCCTCACCGCGGCTCAGGCCGGCCGCGATGCTCATCGACGTCGAGGGGATCGACGCGGCGCTCGCGGAGCTGACTCAGGAGAACAAAGGATTCGGCGGCGATCACGCCGCCGATGTAACGAAAGGAGAAACCCCATGACCGTTGTGCAGTTGTTAACCCAAAGAAGTAGCGGCTCGTCTGATCACGAGCCGCCCGCTTCAAAAACCTACTCAGTTCACGCAGAACAGGTACGCCGTAGAGCCTTGAAGCATCACGAGGATAACCCGTCCAGCACCCAGACGGAAGTATCCAAGAAGATCAACAAGTCAGTTTCGACCTACTCCTACTTCCTGAGCGGGGCCTACACCGGCGACATCGAGAAGGTCGCCAACGCCGTCGAGCGCTACCTCAACCTCAACGATCAGCAGTACCTGGCCGGAGCGCAGCCGCTCTTCGTCGAGACCTCGATCGCCTCGAACATCGAGAAGGCCCTACTGGCCGGCCGGGTGACACGGAAGATCGTGGTCATCTCCACCGACAGCGGCGTCGGCGCTTCGATGACGCTCGAGCGGTACGCCAAGACGCACGAGGGGGCGACGCACCTCTTCTCATGCACGCCGGCGATGAACACGAAGTGGGGGCTGCTCGGCGCGGTGCTGCGCACGCTCATCACCCGCGACTCGAGCCGGCGTGTGAGCCCGCAGAGCGCTTTCGACGAGCTGGTCTCGGCGCTCAAAGGGAGCGACCGGCTGCTCATCTTCGACGAGTCGCACTTCCTTACCCAGGACAACATCGACGTCCTGCGGTGCCTTCACGATCAGACCGGCTGCGCTCTGGCTCTGGTCGGCAACGATTCCACGCATCAGGGCCGCTTCCGCGACTTCTCAGGCGGGCGCGGCATGAAGTCGATCGCCTACACGCAGTTCAAGCGCCGGATCATCAAGGCGCTGCGCATCCGGGCCACCGACATCACCCCCGAGGATCTCGCGCTCGTGGTCGGCCAGCTCCTGCCGGCGAAGGTGCTTAAAGAGACGATCGCGCGTCTCGTGATCGAGGCAACGACAAACGGCGGGATCGGCCGCGTCGTGGCGATCGTGCAGCTCGCCCGGATGTACGCCGACGATCCACAGACAACGTCAACCGCCAACGTCCTGGCCGCGCTCGAAGACGCGCAGCTCGAAGTAGGTGCCCAATGATCCCGCGCCCAGGAGTGCGACTGCTGTTCGCCACGGTGGAAGACTTCGCCGGCGCGCTCACTGAGGCGATGACTCTCGCGTCTCAGCCATCTAAGTCTCAGACGCTCCATTACCTAGTTCGTGAGGCCACCGGCATCAATAAGGAGTTGTCGCGCCTGAACGACAACCTCGAGTCGCTCATGGTCTTCGGCCTCAACGTCCGCTCGCACGACGTCAAGTGCGTCTCGCCGAGCGAATTTCACGATGCTATCGACAACGATGAGGACCGGACGGCCTGCGAGCTGTTTCTGCGCGAGGCCATCACGTCCGGCGCGTTGAAGTTGAAGGGCGGTGCCAAATGATGCGCCCGCTCCGTGACGCCGTCGAATCCGCACGCCGCGCGCTTGCCGCATATATCGACGACATGAGGGCGCATCTCCGGGAATGCTCCACGTGCGCTCCTGACCAGTACTTCTTCTGCAGCGCCGCGCTTGAGATCATCAAGGAGATCGGCCTGGAGAAGGCTTTCATCGACTCCTCCAAAGAGGAGTTCCCGTCATGAAACGCACTCCCACTGTCGTCCTTAATCCACTCCAGATCCAGTCGATCGAGATCTCGTTCGATCCAACGGACCACCTTCCGAACGAGATGGTCGCCACCGATTCTCGCGGCCGGCAATTCCCAACCGGCAATATCGAGCACCACGACGTGAAGACAACGCCGTTCGGCGAGATGAACGCGATGACCGGTCACTTCGGCGAGAAGCTGAAGGTGGTCGTCCTGATGGCAAAGGAGGTCAGCTCATGAGCTCCTCCACGCCAACCAACACGGCTGTATCTCTGCCGCCTCACTTCCCGGATCTTCCACCTCCACTGTCCCGGCACATCGAGCCCGATCCGCTCCTGGCGAACGACCCGGTTCTGATGCTCCGCGAATCGCGACGCCGCAAGCACCTGACTCAGAAGATGGTGGCCGCTCTCTGCGGGGTCGGTGAGAAGACGATCTCCTCGTTCGAAACCGGCGAACGCATCGAGAGAATGAAGGTCAGTCAGCTCCGCAAGCTGCTCCGGGTCTATGGCCTCACGCTGGCGCAGTTCTTCACCGGCGACATCAACGCGATCGACACGGCGCCGCCGCCCCACCGCCGGGCCGAGCACTGCGGTCCTCTCTTCTACGCGCAGTTCATCTCCTGCGTGCTCCTTGACGCCGAGCGCGATGGCGTATCGCTTGGTGAAGTCATCGACGCCGTCCGCTCCCTGCGAGCAAAGAAGGAGGGCCACCGATGAACTTCGCCCGCGCCCTCTCGGCTGTAGGTCTGGCCCCGGCCTCGGAGCTTGCCACCGTCACTCAGCAACTCGCTGCCTCCACAAAGAGCCTCAGCGAGATGACCGCTGCCCGCGACGAGCTGGCCCGGCGCCTGGCTGACGCCCGCGACGAGGTCACATCCAGCAACACACACAACGGGGTTCTGCACGGGCAGCTCGAGCTGGCGGTAGCTCAACACCGCCAGCTCAGTGAGTCGTTTGATGCGCTCGTCATCGAGAGCCGTCGCAAAGACGACCGCATTGCTGAACAGGCCGAGATCATCAGCATGCAGAACGGCGATCTTGAGGAGGCAAACGCTCTGATCGCCGAGCTGCAGCGCCCTCCACAACTCAAACTCCTTACGCTTCCCGAGCGGAAGACGCCCGCCGTGCCGGCCGGCGTCGACGAGCTGCTCGACAAGCCCACCGAGGTCGTCCTCGTCTGCCGTCTCATCGCCATCGTCTTCGAGGGCGACCGGAAGCACTGGACGCTCCGTCGTGACGACGTGCAGTTCACGGTACCGGTGCATGACAAGGCGTTCCTCGAGCGCGTCCACACCGGCCAGCAGCAGTTCGCCGCCGACTACCTGATTCGCGGGCGATTCAGCGAGGTAACGCTGCTGCGCGCCAGCGACGGCGAGCCCATCACCAAGCGGAGTCTCGAGGAAGTCCTCGAGGTCATCACACCCGCCGTTCAAACAACCTTCAACGCTGCCTCGCCGGCGACGGCTGAGGCTCATGGAGCCACATCATGAAACGCCTTCTGTTTGCCGCGATCGCGGCGCTGGTTTTCTCCACATCCGCATCCGCGCAAACGTCAAACTGTTTTGTCCCTTTTGAATGGTGCCAAACCGGCTGTCCAACGATAGCCGGCTACTCGATCCAGACCTTCGCGACGATGCCCGACGCGCTGGCGTTCGTCGCCTCGCTCGACAACGTCCAGCAGCAAACCGTTCGCGTCACGACGTTCCAAGCCTTCAGCAGACACGTTGCCGTGCTGTACCGCGTTCTCGTCGGTGACACACAGCAAGTTTCGGCGCCGGTTGGAATGTGCCCAACGTACACCGCCCTGGTGACCGGCTACGCCGCGATCGAGACGGCCGAGGCCGAGCTCAATCGCCTCCCTCTCGATCAGCGCTTCACGGCGTCGGTAATCGCCGTTCCGCCCGTACCTCTCAACGATTCGAACACACGCGCGCTTCTGATCGTGCTGCGGGGACCGCTCGGTGGAGTGACCGACGATGGGAGCGCGCGATGAGCGCCGCCCTGGCGCCGGTCGCTGCCGGCAAACCGTCGATCAAGATCCTCGGTAACCCGAGGTTCCTCATGAACCTGCTGCACCCCGATGACATCTTGCCGTTCATCGAGGTCGGGTTCACGGTCGACGGGATGTATCCCACGGTGATCATCCAGAACGTTCGCACCAATGGCGGCCAGGGCGGCTGGACACAGACGCCGCTGGACATCGCGGCCCGCATCAGCGCGGCAACCCTGTGCGCCATCGTCGCCGCAATCGGTGAGGAAGAGACCGAAACGAAGGTCGGCCAAGTGATGGAGCGCGCGGTCGCCGCGATCCCGATGCATCTCTTGCCACAACTCAGCGAGGCCGCAAGTCATATCGCAATCGCGGCCATGAAGCGCACGGAGAACGGACACCTGTAACCGCCTGCGTCTGCGCCGCGGGCCGGGAAGGCTCGCGGCGCAGAGCGGAGGTTGTTCGCCAAAGGAACGACCCGAAATCAAAGAAGGAGGAAAGGCTCATGTCCACCAAAGCAACCGCCAAGAACGCCGCCACACCAGCCGGCCTCACCGTCGTTGCCAAACTCACGGAAGCCTACGCCGACGCGCACCACGCCCTCGCTGCGCGCGTTCGGATTCTCGACGATGAGATGCGCGCCTCGAAGAACAAGCACCTGCGCGCGATCATCGTTCTCGCCGCCGCCGCGAAGACGGCGCACTCTCGCCTGGAGGCTTCGCTCGAGGAGAACAAGGCGGAGTTCGCCAAGCCGAAAACACGGACGTTCTTCGGCATCCAGGTCGGCTTCCGCAAGCGCGTCGGAACGCTGGAGTGGGACGACGATGAGAGCGTCGTCGCGCTCATCAAGAAGCACTTCGCGAACCTCACCCGTGTGCTGATCAAGACGACCGAGAAGCCGGTTGCTGATGCGATCGGAAAGCTCCCTGCTACCGACGTCAAGAAACTCGGGATCACGGTCGGTGAAGACACCGACATCGTCGTGATCAAGAGCACCGACAGCGACGTCGACAAGATGGTCGACGCGCTGATGAAAGAAACGGGAGGGGCCGAGTGATGGACTCCAGAACTGGCGAGATCATGGAGCACACCGAGCTACTGCGAAAGCTCGGACCTGACTTCGATCGCTTCGCAAAGAAGACCGACGTGCGTGCGCTGTCGGCGCGGCATCGCCGCATTCTCAACGACACAGGCCGGGTGAAGATCGGGCGCAACGATCCATGCGCATGCGGTAGCGGCAAGAAGTTCAAGAAGTGCTGCTACACGCGAGGGTGAAGCGGGCATGGCACACACCGTTCCATTCAGTCCGCTCGAGCGGGATCTCTTCGGCGCGATCGTGGCGTGCGAGACGGTCGCGTACCACACGCTCGCCGCTCGCTTCGAGGAGCAAATCGCTAAGGAGCTGCTCGAGCGGACGTTGGAACGGTGGCAGCGCTCCGGCCTTGTCGTCGTATTCAAGTCGTCAACCTGCTCGCATGTCTCGATCACGCGCGAAGGCGTGAAGGTGTGGGAGGTCGCCGATGGCGATCGACGTTAACCTTTCGGCGCACGTCCTCGCCATCCTGGCCGTCGTGGTGGACCGGAACGGCGATGCCACACTCCAGACCCTGCGTGAGTCGATCGACCCGTGCACGTTTAGCGTTGAGGCTTCCGACCTCGTCGACGGCCTGCAACTGTTGCTCGATCGCGATCTGGTTTTCAGGCGCGGCGACAAGAAACGCTACGTCTACGTGCCCAGCCCGGCCGGCACCGCGGTTCTCCGCGCATGGATTCACCCGGCAGGCAACACGTTGGAGAGCTTGGCGTGACCGGGCCGCTCGCGACTCCCGTCGCCGTCACGCCGCAGGATCGCTCGAAGATCGATCGCGTGCTCGAGGTGATCTCAGAGCATCGAGGCAGCGAGAACCCGATCCGCGGCTGCCAGGTCGCGAAATTGACGGGCGTATCCGAGCGCGACGTTCAGGCGATCGTTAAATACCTCGGCGAAGAGCGCGGCGTTCCGATCGGATCGAAGACCTCGGCGCCGTGGGGCTACTACATCGTCGTCGATGAGGCCGAGCTCACCGCCAACTTCCAACAGCTAAAGCGCCGCGCGGCGTCGACCTGGCGCCACGCCCGCGCATTCCTGCGCCCCTCGATCGTAGGACCGATCGTCGGGCAACGGGAGATTGAGGACAAGCGATGACCTGGCCTTCCTCAACCAGCCAGCATCCCGACATGGTTTCAATCGAAACCATGGACGACGATCGGCTCGCTGCTGAACTGCGGCGCTGCCGCGACAGGTACCAGACGTCGTTCGTTCGCACCCGCGTCAGATCGATCACGACGGAGATTCTTCGCCGGCAAAAGGCAAACCGAGGAGGTGAGAACCTATGAAGAAGTGATGCGAAATCTGCCGTCTACCGCACTCTTGAGTCATCGCACCGGGGAAGGGGATCTCAAAACAGGCGGATCGCGGCAGATCGACCGGCGGTGGCGCGCCGATCCTGATGAGCAGCCACAAAAAAGACGAACAAAACCCATGTCCACCGATCGCGTTATCAACCAGTTGCGCAAGCTGATTGCACATCAACGGAGCGCAGAGAAGATTGGCAGCCTGGCCGAGGCCGCGGCGTTCGCCACGACGATCCAACGGTTACTTGAGAAACATCATCTCGAGCTATCTGACGTCGATGTTGCCGCCACGGATGAAGTAGGTGAGGAGCGTTGGGAAGCCGCTCCGTTTGGGCTCCCTCGCCGGCGCACAGGTTGGTTAGAGCGCATCGCATTGGCTGTAGCTCATACGCACTTTTGCCGACTGATTGTGATTCCTGGCTTGAGTTCGTTCTACCTCGTCGGGCGCGCCGCGGATCGCGAGGTGGCATCCTTTATGGTCGTCTACCTCTCACGTGCCGGGCGTTCGCTATGTGATGCCGAGTTGGCGATCTCGAAACGGGCAAACCGGAAACTTCGAACGGCCGCGTGGCGTAACTCGTTTCTCTTTTCGTTCGCAACTGAGATCGCACTGCGTCTGTTTGCCCTAAAGAACAGTCGGCTTTCGACCTACGGAGAGACTGGACTCGTTGTGCTCAACCGCGCGGACTCTGACGCTGCTGCTTTTGTCTCGAATCGACCTGGGACGAAGCAGTGCAAAGCGCTCGATCGAGCCAACAACTTCTCCCGCACTGGCGCCGCACTCGGTCGTTTTCACGGACGTCGCCTGAACCTCGGCGTGCGGCCTGTTGGTACCGGCCGCACGCCGCTGGCACTTCCCGCTGCACCTACCGATGGAGATGGACGATGATCACCGACCGGCAGAAGGCGATGTTGCACGTCGCAAAGGCGAAGCTCGGCCTCGACGACGACAGCTATCGCGCTCTCCTCACCGCGGAAGCCGGCGTTTCCTCTTCAAACGATCTCGACAACCAGGGCCTCAATCGCGTCCTGAAACGCCTGGGTAAGATGGGCTTCACGAATACGGCGCACAAGCCCCTTCGGCGACAACCAAAAGGGCTCGTCACTCCTGAACAGCAGGCCACGATCGCGGCCAACTATCGTGAGCTGACACGCCTGACGAACGGATACGACACGTTCGCCAAACAGACCGGTTTCAATCATCGCTGCTGCGGCAAAGCGATCCCTCAAACCCGCGCCGACGCCATCAAGGTGATCGAAGGTCAAAAGGCGATCATCGCGCGCGAGAGTTCACAGGCTTCCGATCTGTTATTCGCATGACGAGCACGCCACGCCGCTTCCGCTGATCAGATGGTGAACCCGGTGCCGTTCCGCGCGAGAACTTCCCGCAACCCACGCTGCGGTCACGACTTCGCCGATCAGCGGAAGCGGCGTGCACTACTTCCGCTGACTCTGCCGGTAGAAGCGACGCTTCAACGGCCCCGGAATGTGCCTTCAACGGCCGTTACAGGCGGGTCTGCGGCCCATTTGGTCGAGTGCCCGCTACTTCCGCTGATCGCCTCAGCGCGGCCCGTTTTGCCGCAAAGCATGCCCGATGTGCCCGATGTGCCCGATGTGCCCGATGTGCCCGATGTGCCATACACTTAGCTCGCCCGTCCGTCCATGTCCGTCATTGTTCGTCATTCCGCAGGGGTTTCGCGTCCTCACAGCCGCGCGGCCGGTTCTTGCTAAACAACCGATAACCGATAACCCGCGACCGCGATACCCTTTCCCCGTGCCCGAGAAGATCCGCCGCTACACGCTCAAGAAGGAACCCAAGCCGCAGAAGCAGTATCGCGTCCGATACGAAGACGAGCTGAATCAGGAACAGCTCGACGTGGTCATGGCCGGCGAGGGGCCGATGCTGGTCATCGCCGGCGCGGGCAGCGGCAAGACGCGCGCGCTGACCTATCGCGTCTCGCGCCTCATCGAAGACGGCGTCGACCCCTCGGACATCCTCCTCCTCACCTTCACGAACAAGGCGGCGCGCGAGATGCTCAGCCGCGTCGAGCAGCTAGTCACCATCGACACGCGGCGCATCTGGGGCGGCACGTTTCACTCCATCGGAAACCGCCTGCTGCGCCAGCATGCGGCCACGATCGGCTACCGATCCAGCTTCACCATCCTCGACGCCGAGGACGCCAAGGAGATGATGGAATCGGCCATTTCCTCTCTCGGGATCAACACCCTGGAGAAGCGTTTTCCGAAGGGCGACGTCCTCATCGACATCTACTCCTACCTGATCAACACCCGCACGCCGCTGGAGCTGCACCTCGAGAACAACTATCCGCACTTCGGCATCTATCGCGACGAGATGATCAACGTCTTCCGCCGCTACAAAGAGCGGAAGCGCGAAGCGAATGCAATGGATTTCGACGACCTGCTGGTCAACTGGAAGCTGCTGCTGGACGACTATCCGGACGCCGGCGCGGCGCTGCAGCGGCGCTATCGATACATCCTCGTCGACGAATACCAGGACACGAACAAACTGCAGGCCGAGGTCGTCGACGCCATGGCCGCGGTGCGGCGCAACGTCATGGTCGTCGGCGACGACGCCCAATCGATCTACTCCTTTCGCGGCGCGTCGTTCGAAAACATCATCACCTTTCCGCTCCGATTCCCCGAGGCGAAGATCTACAAGCTGGAGACTAACTACCGTTCCACGCGCCAGATCCTCAGCCTCGCCAACGCCTCGATCGCGCAGAACCGCTTCCAGTTCCGCAAGGAATTGCAGGCCGTACGCGGCGACGGGCCCGACCCGGCGGTGGTCGGCGTCGACGACGTGTTCGAACAAGCCTCCTTCATCGCCCAGCGCATCCTGGAGCTGCGCGACGAGGGCGAGAGCCTCGGCGAGATCGCCGTGCTCTATCGCTCGCACTACCAGTCGCTCGAGCTGCAGATGGAGCTCTCCCGCCGCCTGATCCCCTACGAGATCCGCTCGGGGGTCCGTTTCTTCGAGCAGGCGCACATCAAGGATGTGATCGCCTATCTGAAGATCGTCACCAACTCGCGCGACGAGCTCTCGTGGAAACGCGTGATGAAGCTTTACCCGAAGGTGGGCGAAAAGACGGCGGCGGAGGTGTGGGGAAGGATCGGGACGGCGCAGGATCCGTTGCAGGCGTTCCTGAACAGTGCCGGGACAGTCGCTTCCGCGTCCGGCGGACGCCCGCGCACCCCGGTCCTGAAGGGTCTTCGCGACGTTCTCTCCATCATCGGCAGCGAGTCGATGCAGCACAACCCGTCGGAATCGATCCGGCTCGTCGTCGAGCGCGGCTACGCCGACTACGCGCGCTCGAAATTCGCCAACGTCCAGGCGCGGCTCGACGATCTGGAGCAACTGTCCCAATACGCCTTGCGCTACGACGATACCAACGCCTTCCTTGACGAGGTCGCGCTGGCCAATCCGATCGCCGGCGAGGACGTCGCCGTGGTCGGCCCCGAGGACGAGAAGATCGTGCTGTCGTCCGTGCACCAGGCCAAAGGGCTGGAGTGGCGCATCGTCTTCGTCATCTGGCTCGCCGACGGCCGCTTCCCGTCGCAACGTGCCCTGCGTGTCCCCGGCGGCATCGTGCGCGTGAAGCCGAAGGAGCTGCACGCCGCCTTCGAGCTGACGGACGCGCTGGTCCGCGGAACCACCGAGTTGGCCATAGAGGAAATGCCGGCCGAGATCGTCGACGATGCCGCGCCGGCCGAGCACGAGATCGTCATCCCGGGCGAAGAAGAAGAGCGCCGCCTTTTCTACGTCGCCGTCACCCGCGCCAAACAGGAGCTCTATCTCGTCTCCCCGGTGATGGCCCGCGACCGCGGCGGGCTCGACGTGCTCATGGAACCGTCGCGCTTCATCCGCGAGCTGCCCGGCGATTCGTACGAGAAGTGGGTGATCGGGACCGAGTGACCGAAAGGATGAATGATGAATGATGAAGGCTGAACAGCGCCCTCCGCACGATCGTTCACGGCGCTGAGTGTCCTTTTCCAGTGACACCCACGGCGTTTTCTCGACGAACGTGGAGATTTTTCACAGCCGGAGCACGATTTTCTGTAGCTGGTTGACGATTTTCTCTAGCTGGTAGAGGTTTTTCTCTAGGTTCTAGAGATTTTTCTCTAGGTTCTAGAGATTCTTCTCTAGGTTCTAGAGGTTTTTCTCTAGGTAGTAGTCGATTTTCTCGAGGTGGTTGACGATTTTCTCTACCTGGTAGTCTTTTTTCTCTGGGTGGTTGACGATTTTCTGTACCTGCTCGACGATTTTCTCTAGCTGGTTGACGATTTTCTCTACTGATGACACGTATAGTTGGCGCTCAACGAGGCGCCGCCGTCCCGGCGGCGTGCGTCGGAGCGCTGGCGCTCCTTGGCTTACTTGATCTTGATCAACTCCACGTCGAACACCAGCATCCCCGCCGGCATCCCCTGTTGGCCTCTGTAGGCGATCTTCTGCGGAATCCAGAGGCGGACCTTCTCCCCCTCCGTCATGAGCTGGATCCCCTCGGTCCAGCCGGGAATCACTTTGTCGAGACCCAACTCAGCCGGCTCGCCGCGCAGCACGGAGCTGTCGAACATCTGCCCGTCGGTGGTCCAGCCGCTGTAGTGGACCAGCACCGTGTTGCGGCCCTTCGGATGCACGGTTCCGGATCCGGGGAGTAGTACCTTGTACGCGAGACCGGAGGGCGTCTTCATCGCATCGGCAGGTGGTGCGGCGACATCCAAGGGAGCCGTCGGCGGATGAACGACGTCGACCAGTTGTCCGTCGACGACGAACGTCTCGCCCGCGGCGATCTTGCCGGCGCCGAGGGATGCCGGAATCCAGGCGCGGCGTCTTTCGCCAGGCGTCATCTGCTCGAACACCTCCCGCATGCCCGGCAGCAACTTTGCCGCCTCGACGAATGATGTCCCCTCGGTGCGTGTGTAGTCGACCACGGAGCCGTCGGAGGCCTTCCACACCGCATAGCGGATATGGAGGTAGTCGCCTTTGCCCGGGTGTTCGGCCGAGGTTCCAGCCTCGAGCTGTTTCGAAACCAACCCATCAGCGCTCTTCTGCGCGTCGGCAGGAGGCGCGGTGAGATCAGGAGGCGGGGCGGGAGCAGGCTTCATGGTGATGGCGGCGGCGAAAACGAGGGCAATCATCATTAGACTTGGCAGAACATGCGCCTTCTTCTGATCTCTTCCTCCAACGTCCACGGCTACGGGTACCTCGATCATCCCGAGCCGGCGATCCGCGCGTTCCTCGGCGCGGGCCGGCGCGTAGCCTTCGTGCCGTTCGCCCTCCGCGATCACGCCGCTTACACCGCGAAGATTCGCGAGCGCCTCGCTCGGATGGACCTCGAGGTCGTCTCAACCGATCACCTCGACACCGCCGACGCCATCTTCGTCGGCGGCGGCAACACCTTCCGCCTGCTCAAGACGCTGTACGATCGCGACCTGCTCGATTCGATCCGCGACCGCGTGCGCGCCGGCCTCCCCTACCTCGGCTCCAGCGCCGGCACGGTCATCGCCGCGCCCACGATGATGACGACGAACGACATGCCCGTCGTCGAGCCGCCGTCATTCAACGCGCTCGCCCTGGTGCCCTTCCAGATCAACCCGCACTACCTCGATCCCGATCCGCAATCGACGCACAAAGGCGAAACCCGCGAAGAACGCATCCGCGAGTTCCTCGAGGAGAACGAGACGCCGGTGGTCGGCCTCCGCGAAGGATCGACCCTCCGCGTCGAGAACGACACGACGACGCTCCTCGGCGAAAAGACGGCGCGCATCTTTCGGCGGGGGGAGGAGGCGGTAGAGGCGGCTCCGGGCGAGATAGCGGTGTGAACCATCTCAGCCTCCGCCGACTCCGTATCGCGTAACGACTTCGTGACGCGCCAGTCAACCAGCGCGCGCGTACGATTCCTGCACCGGAGGTTTCATGGCCATCGCTCTGAAGGTCAACGGCGTTTCGAGGAATGTCACGGCCTCTCCGGACACTCCGCTTCTGTGGGTGTTGCGCGACGAGTTGCAATTGACCGGATCCAAGTTCGGGTGCGGCCTGGGACTATGCGGCGCGTGCACGGTGCTGGCCGACGGTCAGGCCATTCGGTCGTGCAGCACATCACTCAGCGCCGCCACCGGGAAGAAGATCACCACGATCGAAGGCCTCTCACCTGATGGTAACCATCCGCTGCAGCGCGCGTGGACGGAAGAGAACGTCGCGCAGTGCGGCTACTGTCAGACGGGACAGATCATGTCGGCGGCGGCGCTGCTCCTGAAGAACCATACGCCGACCGACGCCGACATCGATGCGGCGATGGACGGCAATATCTGCCGCTGCGGTACGTATCAGCGGGTCCGCAAGGCCATTCATCGGGCCGCAGGCGAGGTGTCGCGATGAGCATCGTCAAGATCGACCGGCGCGACTTCGTGAAGATCGCCGGGGTCGGCTCGGCCGGACTCGTCATCGGGTTGTGCTGGCCTTCCTCGATGAGAGCAGCAGTCAATTCACCGAACGCGATCGGCACCTACGTCGAGATCGGCTCCGGCAACGAGGTCACGATCTACGTCCTCCACACGGAGATGGGTCAGGGCGTTCGCACATCCCTTCCGATGATCGTGGCCGAGGAGCTCGATGCCGATTGGGGACGTGTGAAGGTGAAACAGGCCGACCTCGACGCCCGATTCGGCAGCCAGGGAACCGGAGGAAGCGGCAGCGTGCAGGGCCGCTGGATGGAGCTTCGGAGAGCGGGTGCCGCGGCGCGATCAATGCTGGTCACGGCGGCGGCATCGCGCTGGGGTGTCGATCCGAAGGAGTGCACCGTCGCCAAGGGCGTCATCAGGCACGGCCAGAAGCAGGTCACGTTCGGCGAGGTAGCAGAGGCAGCGGCAAAGTTGCCGGTTCCAAAAGAAGTGACTCTAAAGGATCCCTCGAAATTCACGATCGTCGGACGGAAGGCCAATCGCGTCGACAATCCCGACATCGTTCGCGGCAACGCGCAGTACGGGATCGACGTGCGGGTGCCCGGGATGCTTTATGCCGTGGTAGAGCGCTCACCAGTGTTCGGCGGTAAGCCGGCAAGCTTCGATAGCGCCAAGGCGAAAGCGATTCCAGGCGTCCGGCACGTGGTGCAGGTCGATGCGTTTCAGACGGATCTGCCATGGAGTGGCGTCGCTGTCGTGGCCGATTCGACATGGGCGGCAATGAAGGGCCGCAAGGCTCTCGACGTAAAGTGGGACGAAGGTTCCCATGCGAACGAAAGCAGCGCCGCCATGCGTACGGCGATGGTGGAGGCGCTCTCGAAGGCCGATGCCACCCGCTTCAGGAACCGGGGAGACGTCGATGCGGCGCTGTCCACTGCCTCGAAGAAAGTCGAAGCGCAGTATCAGGTGCCGTTTCTCGCGCATGCGACGATGGAGCCACAGAACGCGACCGTGCACGTCAAAGAAGATGGCGCGGAGATCTGGGCGCCGACACAAGCCCCCGACGCCGTGGCACGTACCGTAGCCCGCATCCTCAAGATCAAATACGAGAAGATCAAAGTCCACGTCACGCTGCTGGGTGGAGGATTCGGCCGCCGTTTCAATTCCGACTGCGTGGTCGAAGCGGCGCTGATCTCGAGGGCGACCGGTGCGCCGATTCACGTTCAATGGACGCGGGAAGACGACATGACCCACGACTTCTACCGTCCTTCCAGCATGCACAAGCTCGTTGGCGCGCTCGACGGCGATGGAAAGCTCGTCGCGCTTTCGCATCGAATGGCATTGCCTTCCGTGCGTGCATATTACCGCGGCCCGAAGGGTGAGAATCTGCACGAGGCGCGCGGCCTCGACGAGATCAATGAGCTTGTTCCCAACACGCGCGGCGAGTTCGCTTTGATCGACTCCAGCGTCCCGCGTGGCTGGTGGCGGGCGGTCGGTGCGTCGGCGAACGGGTTCGTCATCCAGTCATTTCTCGACGAGCTGGCGCACGCCGCCGGGAAAGATCCGATCGAGTTTCAACTCGCGCTCCTCGGTCACGGCGTGGTCATCCCGTCGGGCGACCAGGATGAGAAGGACTATCCGTTCCGCGGCGATCGTGTGAGGAAAGTGATTGAGACGGTGCGGGAGAAATCGGGTTGGGGAACGCCGCTGCCCGCCGGACGCGCGCGCGGTTTCGCCTGGTTGTACGACGCGCTCACGCCGTGCGCCGAGGTGGCCGAGGTCTCGTTGAGGAAGGATGGGAGACCGCGCGTCCATCGGGTGGTCGCGGCGATCGATTGCGGCATCGCCGTCAACCCCGATGGCGTGGCCGCTCAGGTCGAGGGAGGCATCGTGTTCGGCCTCACGGCGGCGCTCAAGGGAAGGATCACGGTAGCGAACGGACGTGTCGAACAGTCGAACTTCCACGATTACGAAATGTTGCGGATGAGCGAGATGCCGGTCATCGAGGTGTACATCATTCCCAGCCGTGAGCTGCCGACAGGAACGGGAGAACCGCCGGTTCCACCGATCGCACCCGCGGTGACGAACGCGCTCTTCGCGCTCACCGGCAAGCGCGTGCGATCGTTGCCGATCGATGCGAGGGAGCTTGCAGAAAGCTGAGGGATGAAGGCAGCATCTCGATCCACGTCCCCTCTATGCGGTGGCAGCCTCGATTCCATCCTGCTGGCGTTGGGCGGAACGTTGCCGAAACCGGTACAACTGCTCGACCGTGTAGTCCAGCCAGAGGTTTACGCAGATCATCTCCAGTGCGTCGCGTGACATCCTGCTTCGCGTCGCCAGTTCGTCGAGAGTCCTCCACGCCCGAGCGGCGTAGCTTGTATCTGTAGGAGCCGGTGCCGCCAGTTGCTGCGATGCTCGCGCCGCGTCGGCCTGGCCCAT
>Ga0247680_1000047_pt1 | contig 72612 bp, 57 predicted proteins | sample CNK21_metaG_FD_182803 | JGI IMG/M metagenome (GOLD analysis project Ga0247680, IMG submission 182803) | Soil microbial communities from Purdue University Martell Research Forest, Indiana, United States - CNK21 | ecosystem: Environmental > Terrestrial > Soil > Temperate forest > Bulk soil...
GAAAACATCAACAGCGACCCGTGGCCCCTATCCCGCGCAATAAAAACAAGCTCCCATGACCCTCTCCTGAGCATCAATCCACATCTGGTGAGAAATCCGCGCTAGGAGTTGGAGGTTGAAGCTTGAAGCTTGAAGCTTGAAGCTTATGCCGTCACTTGCAGCACGCCGGCCCGCAGCAAGACTCGGTCGCCTTCTTCTGTATTGGCTTGACCGCTCTCACAAATGCGCTCAAAAACTTGCCATCCACCCCCTTAGAAAGCGCCTCAACATCCAGCCCCTTTTCCAACAGAAACTCGCGCGCGTCTTCGACCCGGTAAATGCGGGTAGGTTCGACCTCGATCTTCTCAAATCCCGCTGCGGCCAGCTTGTCCCGGTATTCATTCTCTTCAAGCGCTCCCGCCACGCACCCCACCCACAGCAGAATGCTCTGTCGAATCTGGGGAGATATTTCTCCTCGCGTAACCACGTCCGATACAGCAAATCGTCCGCCCGGCTTCAGCACCCGAAACGCCTCTCGCAAAACGCCGTCTTTGTCGGCGGAAAGATTGATCACACAGTTCGAAATAATCACATCGACGGAGTTATTTGGCAGCGGTATATGCTCGATCTCGCCCTTTAAAAACTCTACGTTTTCCGCCCCCGCTTTGCGCTTATTCTCGTTTGCCAGTGCGAGCATTTCATCTGTCATGTCGAGTCCATACGCTTTCCCGGTCGGTCCCACTCGTTTCGCTGAAAGCAAAACGTCGATCCCTCCTCCGGAGCCAAGGTCGAGAACCACGTCACCCGCATTCAGTTTCGCCAGCGCTGTCGGATTTCCGCATCCGAGCGAAGCCTGCAGCGCTTTCTCCGGCACCTGCGCCATTTGCGTCGAGTCGTATAGATTCGAAGTAATCGGATCGCAGGCCGTCCCGCTCGCAGGTGCTGCGCCACAACAGGAACTTCCGCCCGAGCCCGCGCGCAAGGCCGCTTGCCCGTATTTTTCACGCACTATTTCCTTAATATTCGCATTCTCAACATTTGTGTATGCCATGGTGTTCTCCTAACCGCAGAATGCAACAATGTCTTGTGGCCGAAGCGCTTTGTTCCGCGTGCAGCACTCCGAATAAAGAAATTGCATCAACTCCTGCAGCGCCTCCGTGTTCGCGGTGTACCGCAGGAACGTGCTCTCGCGTTTCACTTGCACCAGATTTTCATTTTTCAGCTTGTCCAGGTGATGGGACAGCGTCGAATTCGGAATTTCCAACTCTTCTTGAATGTCTCCCACAACAAGCCCTTCCGGATGGGCCGATAGCAGGAGTTGCATGATGCGCAGACGCGGCTCCGTCCCCATGGCCGACAGCATGTCGGCGTACTTTGTCACCTGCTCGCTGCTTTTCTTGGTTGGGCGGCTTGCCATATTGCGATATTTGCAGAAATATAGTGCGATGTCAAGGGCTTTCTCACTCTCTCCGTGAACTGCCCCTCATCGGCTTTGCAGTGCTATCATCGCGGGCGCCATGACCCTAAAAACTGCGTTCTCGGCAGCGCACGCGCTCTTGCTCTTGCTTTGCCTCACATCTCCGTCGGTGTTCTCCCAATCAGCCCAGCCTGCGCCCAAGCACGCTGTTGTACTACATGCCGCGCGCCTCCTCGATATCGAGAACGGGAAAATAATCACGCCTGGCGAAGTGCTGGTGCAGGACGAACACATCGCCGAGGTAGGTCCAGAGGTCAAGCATCCGCCGGGCGCCGAACTCATCGATTTAGGTGACACCACGCTATTGCCTGGCCTAATAGACGCCCACGTCCACCTCTTTCTTCACCCCGGCGCAGAGGATTTGCAGACCGTCGAGGAGTCCCTCCCGCAGCGCACGATTATCGCGACTCTCGCCGCGCGCGATGACCTGATGGCCGGTTTCACCGCCGAGCGCGACATGGGCACCGAAGGCGCCGGCTCCGCAGACACGGCTGTCCGCAACGCCATCAATCGTGGCGATATTCCCGGACCCCGCTTGCGTATCTGCGGCAACGCCATCGACATTCTCGGTGGACACGAGGATGCCAACCGTTTCAACCCCGAACAGCGCGTCCTCTCCAACGCTACTTACGCGAATAACGCCGCCGAGCTCGTCACCGTCATCCGACAGCAGTTCAAGGAAGGTTCGGATTTTGTCAAGATTTATGAAACGGGCCCTGACTCGTTTCGCGATGGCCACTTTTCCACGCCCTATCAGTACACGGAAGCCGAGCTCCGCGCCGCCGTCGAAGAAGCCGCCCGCTCCGGCAAGCGCGTAGCGGTTCATGCCACAGGTGAACCTGGCACTCTCTTTGCCGCCCGCGCAGGCGTCGTTTCTATCGATCATGCCGACCAACTCAGCGACGAAACCATGCGCCTTATGCGCGAGAAACTAATCTTCGCCGTTCCCACATTCGCCATCGCCGAATACTTTGCCGATCACGCGGTTTCTCCCCCGGCGGCCGAGCGCGAACACCGCATGCTCGACTTCCACAGTATGGAGTTTCGCAAGCAGCTTGCCGCCGGCGTCCCGATGGCCATGGGCTCAGACGTCGGCCCCTTTCCACATGGCACACAAGCCCGCGAACTTAGCCTGATGGTCAAATACGGCATGACGCCCCTCGCCGCGCTACAGGCTGACCTTCTCAATGGCGCAAAGCTCCTCGGCTGGCAGGATCAGATTGGGGCACTAAGGTCTGGCTTTTTCGCGGATATCATTGCCGTTCCGGGCAATCCGCTCAGCGACATCAGTGTCTTGCAAAAGGTTAACTTCGTTATGAAAGGTGGCAGGGTCTACCGGCGGGATCACTAGAAAAAACATCAACTCGACGGGAGCCAAACCTGCGCGCGAGGTTGAAAGCTGTCATCCCGCCGGGACATACTATTCGCACGGAAATGCTCATCTCTAGAATCCGTAGTAAAGAATGTCGCGCATTCCTCGAGCGTGTGGGCTTCGGACGACTGGCCTGCTCCTCGAACAACCGTCCCTATATTGTCCCCATCTATTTTGTCTACGACCGTGAGCGCCTCTATTGCTTTTCGACGCTAGGGCAAAAGATAGAGTGGATGCGCGAGAATCCGCTGATTTGTGTCGAGGCCGATGAAATCCGGGCTCACGACGATTGGACAACCGTCATTGCGTTTGGCCGATACGTGGAAATTCCCAACACTCCCGACAACCGCAAGGGTTGGGAATATGCGCGATCGCTGGTCCAGAAAAGATCCCAGTGGTGGCAGAGCGGATACACTATCACCCAGCTTCGCCGCCAGCCCAAGCTCCCGGTCCCTGTCTTTTATTGCATCCTCATTGAAAACCTGAGCGGCGTTCGCGCCTCCCCCGACATCTCAGAATCCTCGAAACGCCGCCCGCGCCTTTCCCCTAACTAGTGAACTCGCCAAACCCTCGAATCTTCCCAAAACGGAACAGTTCCTTTGCGTTATCGTTTCCGAGACGGCGCCTCAGAAATCTCTCGTAATGTTACCAGCGGCGCGTTTGAATCAGCGTAAACTGAAATTGCTATGGAAAAACTCAAAGCATTTCAAGACGTCGCTCGCAACAATGGCTTCGTTGACGCGGAAGAAACTGAGGACGGAACCGTCTTATGGTTGAAGAAGCCGACCGCCGACACCGAAGAGCGCATGTGCCTCGACAGCCTAACGGACAGCGTCACCGTGTTCTGGGCCACCATTCCGTGGAAGATAAACTCCAAAACCTTTCGCGCCGTATCTGCTTTCCAGGAGTGGTTTACTCTAACCACTAAAAAGGCCGCTACAATCACTAACCGCGAAGCCCTCTTGCGTCTTGCCATCGACAAGAACGACGCAATTGCCTTGAAGTCGCTGAGCAACAACAATGCCGAACTCATCCGTGCGTCCATCGTCCGCTATTTCGCAGCGGCCACCGTCTTGGAAAAGTTCCAGCCCGCGGTCATGCAACGCGTCGCCGAACACGCTCGCTCCTATCATTCCGAGCTAGACCCTGACCAATGGATCGCCAAGGCCGTCAATTCCGAATGCGACCGCTTGCGCAATGAAGCAATTCGAGAGAAGGCCGGTAGAGCTTAAGTCCCCGTCCCCAGGCCAGAAGGAGCGCTTCCCGCGATCTTCGACGATTCCTCGTCACACCCAAGGCAATTCAGCTGGCAGATTAGCGCGCAATAGGATTCAGTTGCGGGGGTCGCGCCTGAGGAAATCCAGGTGTGTGCCACACCACGCTGTGTGCATCCTCAAAGCCTGGGCGTATCCCTCCTGCGGCCGGTACGGAGTAACCCAATGCAGGTGATTTGAAACGGCCACTTGTCTCCTTCACGCCATCTTTCTGGTCTGGAGCGCCGCCGTCGTCACTCCCTCGAATCTCTGAATGTATAATTCGTGGGCGAAGATACACTATAAAACGTGCTCCTCACCTCCTTTGCCCCCTCCAGGAGCGCCTTGCGACCCGTCCGTTTACGGAACGAGGCATCCCGCATACGGACATCTAGCGCCCCCACAATTTTCGACAATCGCAATAAGACACGTGAGATCAGCGAAATAGGAAGAGAGTCCGCTGGAACCGCGTATGCTTCGAAACCACCAAGCCGCATCTTGCGTTTCTCGCCTAGGAGAATTGAGGCACTATGGGCACGTTCATTCAGGACGTTAAAATCGCGTTCCGGCTGATGGTGAAGAATCCTGCGTTCAGCATTGTTGTTGTGTTAACTCTGGCACTCGGCATCGGCGCGAACACCGCAATTTTCTCTGTTGTCAACGCCGTGCTTCTCAGGCCCCTGGGCTATAAAGATTCCGCTTCGCTCGTCAACGTCTGGGGAAGGTTCGACAATCAAGGCATCCCGCGCCTCTGGATTTCGGAGCCTGAATACTGGGACTTGCGCGACCGTAAGCAATCTTTCTCCGAGATTGGTGCGTATTCCCTGGGGAACGGCGCCAATTTGACCAGCAGCGACTCCCCTCCCATGCAAGTTTCCACTCCCGCCGCTACGGCAACACTCTTCCAAATTCTTGGCGTCCAGACTGAGCTCGGGCGGACCTTCACCGCCGACGAGGACCAGCCGGGCCACGACCACGAAGCGCTACTTAGCTTTGCGCTCTGGAAAAGCCTGGTTGGCGGCGACCCGCAGATCGTTGGCAAGTCCATCCAGCTCGATGGCCAGCCGTATACCATTGTCGGAGTGCTCCGCAAGGACTTCTCTCTGGGCGGCAAACAAGACCTGTGGATTCCTCTCGGCCTCAATCGCACCAGGCCGCAGAATCGCGGCTCCCACTACTTGCACGTTACCGCGCGATTGAAGCCCGGCGTCGGCCTGGCGCAAGCTTCGGCTGAAATGGACCGTTTCGCCGCTCAGCTCGCGCGCGAAAATCCAAACAACTACGCCTCGGGCAAGGGTTGGGGCATGTTCGTGGTTCCTCTTAAAGAGCAACTCGTCGGAAGTGTCCGGCCTGCGCTCTTGGTGCTTTTAGGCGCCGTCGCGTTCGTTCTTCTCATTGGTTGCGTCAACGTGGCAAATCTTCTCCTGGCGCAAGTGTCGGCGCGCGAAAAGGAACTCTCCATTCGCGCTGCGATGGGAGCGGGACGCATGCGGATCGTGCGCCAGTTTCTAACTGAGAGCCTAGTTCTCGCCGCCGTTGGCGGTACGCTTGGTCTCTTCCTCGCCTACTGGGGTGTGTATGCCTTGCGCCTTCTCGTCCCCGAGAACTTTCCGCGAATCGACGAGGTCGGTGTCGATCCGTTCGTCCTCTTGTTCACGCTGGGTATTTCTCTGCTAACCGGGTTAGTTTTCGGACTTATTCCCGCCTGGCATGTGGGCCGCGCCAACCTGCAGGACGCACTGAAGGAAACCGGACAAAGCACCTCGGCGGCGAAGGGCGCCCGTCGGCTGCGCGGCTTCCTGGTTGTGTCGGAGATCGCGCTGGCCGTGCTGCTTTTGGTTGGCGCGGGCTTACTGATTCGCAGCTTCCAACATCTCCTCGATGTCAGTCCCGGTTTCCAGTCACAGCATCTGCTCTCGATGAGGCTTTCTCCTCCGGCAAACACCTACCCGGACGGAACCCCCGTCCAGACTTTTTATCAACAAGTTCTGGATCGAGTGAGAGCGATTCCTGGGGTACAAGCTGCAGGAGCGGTTTCTGAGATGCCTCTGAGCGACTCCTATTCTTCAGGCTCGACTTTCTTCGAGCAGACTTCCGTAACGGATCTCCCGCGATACGCCGGATTGAGCAATTTGCCTTACACCGAAATTGATTACCGTACGGTTGTGCCGGGTTATTTCCAGGCCATGCAGATTCCCTTGGTGCGCGGCCGCTTTCTGGCCGATGCGGATAAGAGCGACGCCCTTCGGGTTGCGGTTGTGGACCGCGATTTCGCGAATCGCTTCTGGCCTAACGAGGATCCCATTGGCAAACGCATCGCTGTTCAGGCCGTCCCCAAATCCAATCCACGCATCCCCGAATGGTGCACAGTTGTTGGCGTGGTCGGTCACGTAAAACATTATGGACCGGACGTCGAAGGGCGCGAGCAAGCTTACTTCCCCCTCGCTCAACTCTCCTTTGCGCGAACCATGTACCTCGCCGTGCGCACGAACCTCGAACCAGCCGGCGTTACGAGCGCAATCCGCCAGCAAGTCTTCGCCGTCGACAAAAACATGCCAATCTACGACATCGCCACGATGGACCAGCTTCTCTCGAATTCCGTCGTCCAGCCACGCCTGAATTTGACGCTTCTCGTCCTGTTCGCCGCGCTCGCGCTTCTGCTTGCGGCCGTGGGAATCTATGGCGTGATGGCCTACAATGTAAGCCAGCGCACGCATGAAATCGGCATTCGCATGGCGCTAGGCGCACAAACTGAAGATGTTTTGAAGCAAGTGCTGACGGAAGGGGCGTGGCTCGCAGCCATTGGTCTCGCGCTCGGCCTCGCGGGCTCGCTCGCAGCAACACATTTGATTGCTACGCTACTTTTCGGCGTGAAACCGACCGATCCCCTGACCTTTGCCGCGGTCGCCGTAATCCTAACCGGCGTCACACTCGCGGCCTGCTACATCCCCGCACGCCGTGCCACCCGCGTTGATCCAATCGTTGCTTTGCGATACCAATGAATCATGGTCCCGCAGTCCACAGCCGAACGCCAAGAAAAATGACAGATGTTTGCCGGAAAGTGCGGCTGGATGCCTGCACGATCGCGCCAACATGGGCTTGGGATTCTATCGATTCACTTTCGCGCATTCAGATTTGGAAACGCACAACAATTCGACCTAGACTGAGAGTCGGATCACGTCGGCCCTTGAGACGAGTTCCGTCCCCGTTTCTCCTCGCCGCAACCTACGCCTGGACCTCAAGTTGCACCACGTAGTGCGCCCCGCTTCCGGTCATGCTGAATTGCCGGTACGTTTTGCTTTCGTCATATCCTTCGTCAAGCGTACCCTTCCCCGGCCTGCAGTTGCCGTCCGTGCTCACCTTGATCTCCCCAATAAAGTCATCGCTGCCGTGCCCGGGTTCGTTCGCATCGCTCTCCATCATCGTAATCGTCACGTCCTGCAAGTTCGTTTCATTCCAAATCAACTTGTCTGGACGAATGTCCACTCCAATCCCGAAGTTACCCACCTCAATCCGTGCCAGCGTTCGTCGCTCGCCGCCACCGATGGACACCGTACAATAGATTTCGTCCTCGTCGCTCTCCGTCTTTCCGTAGCAATGCACTCGGTGCAATGTCACCTTCACGGTGTTTCTCCTTGATGTCAATATGCCCGCGCAATCTTTCACAGGCTAATAAAATTCCGGAGGCTTGTACATGTCACAATTTCCCAACATTGCCTCCACCGGCGCTGCCCCTTGGGCCAGCTTCTTCTCAATACACGGCGGCCTCGCTCGACAAGCCTGTCGATTGCTAAGAACACCGTTGCATTCGGGCTCTTTCTGGTTACGTACTCTCTGAGCAGTGCCCGCAGCTACGCTGTCCTTGCCTTCTGACCAGTTAGCAGTCACGCCTCGATATCAGAAGTCGCCAATTATCGGGACCGCTTCCAGCCGCTGGCTAGCAGGCGTATAGTGGCTCCCTGCATGGTCACCCACGAAAACAGCAGCGGTGCCACCCCTGATGCACCAGCTCCCGGTTTTCTCGCCCGCACGCTCTTCAACACCGGTCACAAGGTGATCGGTCTTCGCTACCTCTGGCTTGCCTTGGGCAGCGTTCTCCTCGGGATGTTTCTTTCACTGCTGATGCGCATCCACCTCGTCTGGCCTGCCGTGCGAATTCCGTTTCTCTCAGTTTTCAGTGGCACGGCAGAGCGCTACACCGCCCTCACCATGCTCCACGGCTCGCTGATGGTCTTTTTGGTCCTCACAACCGCCCCGCAGGCCGGCTTCGGCAACTATTTCTTGCCTTTGCAAATTGGCGCTCGAGAAATGGCGTTCCCGGCCATGAATCTTTTTTCATTTTGGGCGAACGTCGCTTCGCTCGTCGGCATGACCTCTGCTTTCTTTGTTCATCCTGATGCGGGCCTGACGCTTTGGACAGCAAGCGTTTCTCTTTTCTGCTTCGCGACTTTGCTCACCTCGCTCAATTTCGCCGTCACCACGCTCGATCTCCGCGCGCAGGGTATGACGTTGCCGCGAATGCCGCTCACCGTTTGGGCCTGGTTCATCAACGCCCTTCTCAGCACGTTAATTTTCAGCATTCTTCTCGCTGCTTGCGTTTTACTGCTAGCAGACCCTCTCCTCGGTTCTCAATTTCTTTCGTCGCTAGCGTTTCTCTCTCATCAGCCGGCATCCCTCGCGCAGACTACGCTGCTCTCCCTTTGGCAGCGCCTCTTCTGGTTTTTCGCGCAGGCGGAAGTTTACGTCGCCATGCTCCCGTGTTTCGGAATCGTCTCACACCTGCTCTCCACCTTTTCGCGCAAGCGCGTCTGGGCGGAACGCGCCGCAGTCTTCGCTCTATGCGGCGTCGGCGCATTCGGATTTTGCATTTGGGGCCAGCACATGTTTTCGAACGGGCTCAATCCCTGGTCACCGCTCTTGTTTTCGCTGCTGGCATCCTCTCTTGGCTTGCCCGCCTGCGTTCTTGTGCTCAGTTGGTTCGGCACACTCTGGAACGCCAAAATCCGGCTCACGACAGCCATGCTTTTCGCGCTAGGATTTGTTTCCCTGTTTCTGACGGGCGGCGTGTCCGGCATTGTTCTCGCCGGCAACGGTCTCGCCGCCTCTTCCATCAGCGACGATTTTGTCACCGGCCACTTTCATCTGGTGATGGGCGTCTCTGCTACTTTTGCAATACTCGGCGCTCTTTTTTTCTGGTTTCCAAAAATGTTTGCGCGCCGTCTCAACGAAACGCTCGGCAAATTTCACTTTTGGCTTACCTTCGCTGGCGTCTATTGCTTATTCATGCCCATGCACTGGCTCGGACTGATAGCCCATTCTCGCGCGCCCGGTGCCGATTTTTCAGCGCTTGCGCCGCTCGTCACTTCGCTTCGCACTTTCATCACCACCGCCACAATTCTTACCGCCGTCGCGCAAATACTCTTCCTTTTCAATTTTGTCTGGAGCCTCGCGCGTGGCGAAAAAACCGAAGACCCCAACCCGTGGCATGCCACCACCCTGGAATGGACTGTTTCGTCGCCTCCGCCCATCGATAATTTTGGTACGTCTAACCCCGTGATTTATCGCGGGGCGTACGACTTCTTCCCCGCGGCCACCTTGGAAGATTTTGTTCCGCAAAATGTTGTGCAGCCTTTTACGGAACGTGCATCACAGACGGAGCAGGCAACGAACGCGGGCGTCATCGAGAGCTAAATACGGATCGCATGCCGGGCACAACCATCGTCGAAGATATTGAGCTCCTCATCGAAGATATCGGTGGAGGCGGCGGAAAAGGTCCGCCGGCAGGCGGGGATGATGGCGGGGATGATGGCGGCAAACGCCGCTGGCCTCAATCGCCCTCTCCTCGTCGCTATGCCACGGCGATCATCCTTGGCATCCTTTCCATCGTCATGTTTTTCATGGCCTTGGCCAGTGCCTTTATTTTTCTAAGGGCCACAAGCAGTCGCTGGGTGCCCATCCATCTTCCTTCCATTATTTGGTTCAACACACTGGTCTTGCTTCTTAGCAGTTGCCTGATGGAGTTGGCCCGGCGCCGCTTGGCGCTCGCGGACCTCCGCCAATTTGGCAGACTCTGGTCGATTGCGACCGCTCTCGGCATTTTCTTTCTGCTAGGCCAGCTCGCCGCCTGGCGGCAATTCGTTATGGCAGGTTTCTACGTGGCCACCAATCAGGCTAGCAGTTTTTTTTATATTTTTACCGGACTGCACGGCTTGCATCTTCTCGGAGGAATCTGTGCTTTGTTTTATGTCTCTTTCCGCAAATTTGAGAAAGCGAAGGTCTCGCGCTCTGTCGCTGCGGAAGTTGCGTCCTACTACTGGCACTTCATGGACGGCCTCTGGCTTTTCCTGCTCGCGCTCCTCTACTTGAGCAAATAGACCTCGACTCAAAATTGTGACTAGACTTGGGACAACGGGATTGACATATTGCATTTCCGCGGATTAATGAGTAACAAATTCAGCGACCGCTTCGGCAACTCGCGTTACCTGTTCCGGCCTCAGCTCCGGAAACATGGGAAGCGATAGCACCTCTTGAGCGGCGCGCTCCGCATGTGGAAAATCTCCCGCCTTGTGCCCCAGCGAGGCATAGAGCGGCTGCAAGTGTAGCGGCACAGGATAATAAACCGCGCATCCGATTTTTCGTTCGCTTAAAAACTGCGCAAGGGCATCGCGCCGTTCCACGCGAATAGTATATTGGTGGAACACGTGTTCGAATCCTTCCGGAATGAGCGGTGGCATGACACCTGGAATTCCGAGCAGAAGTTTTGTGTACGCCGCAGCGTGCTCCTGTCTCGCGTGTTGCCAGTTGGGCAGGTGCTGCAACTTCACTCGCAAAATTGCGGCTTGGATTTCGTCCAGTCGGCTATTCCATCCCGGCTCGCTGCTGATGTACTTTGTGGATTGCCCGTGATTTCGCAGCGTTCTTAGCCTCGCGGCTGCCTCGTTCGAATTCGTGACCACCATCCCCGCGTCCCCGTACGCGCCAAGATTCTTCGTCGGATAAAAGCTCATACAGGCCGCATCGCCGAGGGAGCCAGTGCGCCGGCCCTTGTAATTTGCTCCGATGGATTGCGCATTATCTTCAATCAACTTGAGATTGTGCGCTCTCGCAAAATTCACGATCGGATCCATATCACACGCGAGTCCGTAAAGATGCACGGCGATGATTGCTTTTGTTTTCTTGCCCACGCGGCGAGCGAGGTCCGAAGGATCGATGTTGTACGTGTCCGGCCGAATGTCTGCAAATACTGGTCTTGCTCCGAGCGCGCTGACGGCGCTGCCCGTCGCAACGAACGTAAACGGCGGAATCAGCACTTCGTCGCCTGCCTGCACGCCGCAAGCGCGCAGCGCGAGGATCACGGCGTCTGTGCCGGACGCGACGCCCACACCATGCGCCACGCCGCAGAGTTGCGCAATTTCCTGTTCGAACGCCGCGCCTTCTCTGCCCAGGATAAAGTGTTGGGACGCAAGAACTCGTTCGACGGCGGTTCGAATCTCCACTCCAATCGCCGAGTATTGCGCCCCGAGATCGAGCTGCGGCACCGGGTCAAGCAGGGAGCTGGTTTGTGGTTGCTCGATCATCGTTTAATCAGGAGCAATTGTAAGCCAACTGCAAATCAACGCCGGATGCAGCTTGCTGAGTATACGCCAACCATCACAGTGCCCGCGGCTATCGCATATAATGTTGCGCCGAACTAAATGTTTGCGAAACGGACAAATTGGAATCTTGAGCCGAACCGCCTGAGCGCGGCTTTGGCGGTGCACCTCGCGGCTGGCAAGCCGTTGCTCGACTTGACGGTCTCGAATCCCACGGAGTGCGGCTTCCAGTACGATTCGGAGGACATCCTGGATGCGCTGCGGAATCCCGCCGCACTGAAGTATGAGCCGAATCCCCGCGGGCTCGAAGTTGCGCGAACGGCGGTCGCGCAATACTACGCCGAGCATGGGGCCGCAATTCCGCTCCAGGATATTTTCCTGACCACGAGCACGAGCGAAGCCTATTCGTTTGTGTTCCGTCTGCTTTGCGATCCCGATGATGAAGTCCTGGTCCCGGCGCCGAGCTATCCGCTCCTGGGATTCCTAGCGGATTTGCAGGACGTGAAGCTGGTGCACTATCCGCTTCTCTATGACCATGGTTGGCAAACCGATTTTCACGCGTTGGAACAGGCTATTACGCCGCGGACTCGCGCCGTCGTCGTGGTGCACCCGAATAACCCCACCGGTCACTACTGCAAGCCGCTTGAGATGCGGCGGCTTACTGAGCTTTGTGCAAAGCGGGGTCTAGCGATTATCGCCGATGAAGTGTTCTTCGATTTTCACTTGGCGGCAGAGAAGCCCGCGAGCTTTGCCGAAAACAGAGGAGCTTTGACGTTCACTTTGAGCGGCCTATCGAAAATCTGCGGCCTTCCGCAGATGAAAACAGCCTGGCTAGTCACCAGCGGCGCGGAAGAATTGAAGAAGGATGCTCTTTCGCGGCTCGAGATGATCGCCGATACGTATTTGTCGATGAACGCGCCGGTGCAATTGGCACTCCCCGCACTATTGCAACAACGGCGTAGATTCCGAACGCAAGTGCTTGCGCGTGTGAAAAAAAATCTGACCGAGCTCGACCGCCAATTGGCCCCACAAAGTTCTTACAGCCGTCTTCTACTCGAAGGCGGCTGGTGTGTCGTCCTTCGCGTTCCGGCCACCCGCTCCGACGAAGACCTCGCCATCGAGATCCTCGCGTCCCGCTGCGTCCTCGTCCACCCCGGCCAGTTCTACAATTTTTCCTCGGACGGGTACTTGGTTGTAAGTCTGCTCATTCCTGCAACCGAATTTGGGAGCAGGATTAGGCCATTACTTTTCGCATTTCCACAGTAACGAAATGTCTGTTTGATTTTCAGTGATCCGTACCGTGAGCTGACGTCAATAGTCTGGACGTCTTTTTCGCTAAGGATTGGCCTCGTTGTGCGGTCGCAACAATGCAAATTCCAAAGATGAATCCGCAGAATTCGACAGTAGATTTTGTAAAGCTACAAAAAACAGTATTGAGTATCTCAGTCTACTTATATTTGAATATTTTTAGCATTTAGTACTACTACTTAGTTCTGGCGCCATGCTTAAGTATATGAAGAATGGAAGGTTAACATAAAAGTTCCAAGGCCTTTATTCATGGCTACGAACTTGCATGCTTTGATGCAGGTTGCCTCGTCCCTACAGGATGTGGACAGTTCGAGACGCGAGATGGTACAGGTCTACCAATGCAGTCCGCGGAAATTATTAACCAGTACGGAGGAAAAAATGCAATTTCAGCCCGATCTAAAAAACGGGAAAGCAGACTGGAAGTCAGGGTGGCGTGTTCTAGCAGTTGCAGTCGTGATGCTCATGGTTGGGCTTCCTCTTTTTGCGGCCCTGACGGGGGACCTGCAAGGAACTATTTTCGATCCAAAAGGCGCTCTTATACAGGACGCGAAGATCACCATCACAAATGAGGCTACCGGGGTAGCTCGAGAGGTATTCACGAGCGCAAATGGAGACTTCTCTGCTCAACAGCTGGACATTGGGACCTACAAGGTAAAGGTCGAGAAGACTGGATTCCGTACGCTGAGTACGAAAGCGGCGATTCGGAGCGGTGAGCAGACCCGCTTGAATTTGACTTTGGAATTGGGGCAACTGGCGGAAACGGTGACGGTCGAAGGCGCGGTCGGCCCAGAACTCGATGTCAGCAGTGCCCAAATCAGTAACTCGTTTAGCGAGAAACAAGTGCAAGACCTGCCAAACTTCGGTCGTGACCCGCTTGCCTACGCAACTCTGACTGCGGGAGTTGTGCCAGTAACCAAGGACAATCCTTTTCTGGGGTCGGGAAGCTACAATTCGAACGGTCAGCGCGGACGAGGCAACAACATCACCGTGGACAATATCACCTCAACGGATATTTCCACCACAGGATCGTCCGAAACAGGAACATTTAGTCTGGATGCGGTGCAGGAAGTGAAGCTAATTACCAATAACTTCTCTGCCGAGTTCGGAAGAAACTCCGGTTCCCAGTACCAAATCATCACCAAGGGTGGAACGAATAACTATCACGGTACTATGTATTGGAGCCATCAAAATGCGGCGCTCAACGCCCGCGATTTCTTCGACACCACTGGCAAGGCGACACCGTTTATCCAAAACGCATGGGGATTCGTCGCCGGGGGCCCAGTAATCAAAGATCATCTCTTTGCATTTGGCCACTATGAGGGAATCAAGAATCGCGGCGCAGGCAGCAGCAGCGCCGCGTCAGTCCTGAAGCCCACTGACGTAGCCGGTATCACCGACCCCACTTCACTGGCACTATTCAATGGAGTTGGGGCACCCACTGATCCCAGCGGAGTTCTGAACGGGGCGGCGCCGAATGCCGGAAATCAATATGCATGGTCAGTAAGGATCGACGAAAACTGGCGCGGAGGCAAGGACAGCATTTCCTCGCGCTATGGCACGAATCCAGTTAGTTCTGTTAGCCCCGGCCTTACATTTATAGGCACCAACCTCACAAACTACGGGGCTAACGTTGTGGATACGGACAGACAGTTTTCCTTTGCGTATACTCACAGTTTCAGCCCGGCTGTAATCAACCAGTTCAGGTTCGCATTCGGTAGAAGCAATCCCTCGTTCCAGCCGTTCACCACCCTTAAAGCGCCTTTTACCGCGGTCATCAATATTACGGGGTTTGACAGCATGGGTGTGTCCAACATCCTTCCCCAAGGCCGCGTGCAGAACACTTTTCAATACTCCGATTCAGTTTCTTATTCTGCTGGAAAACATAACTACAAATTTGGATTCGACGCCATCCGCTATCAAGCGAATAGCTTCTTTGATGCCAACTTCCGGGGGACATTTGCCTTTGCTAGTCTCTCAGATTTCCAGAATGGTATCCCGCAGTCTTTCACTGAGCGTTTCGGCACTTCGGTCCGCGGGAACCGGTCAACTGATTATTTTGGCTATGCTCAGGATGACTTCCGCGCGACCAATACCCTGACATTGAATCTGGGCGTTCGGGTGGAGTCCTCTGGTGGTGTATCGGAAGTAAACGGCCTGTTGGCTAACCTGAATAGGGCTGACTTCTCACCACTCGGTGGTGGAGGAATTGGACCGCTCGGTTCGATCGACCTCGGCGGCGAGGCCTATCGGCGGAATACGAATTGGGCTCCGCGCTTTGGTATTGCTTGGAATCCGCGAGGCGGCAAATTCGTGTTCCGTGGCGGCTATGGCTGGGCTTACGACTATATCTTTGGGAACCCCATCACCAACCTGCGGTTCTCTCCCCCGTTTGTGCCTTCGACGACAATCCAGGCGTTCACCGGCAATAACACTTATGCACAGGTGGCTGCCGGGACTTCCGATGCACAACAACAAGCAATTGCCGCAATCGGGCATTTCCTCCCAACCCAGGTGAATTTCGGCAATGTCTCTCCCGTGGATCAGCACCTCCAGAATCCGAGGGCCGACCAGTGGAGTTTGGGCGTGGAGTACCAACTGTCCAAAGACTTTCTCGTCAAGACCAGCTATGTGGGAACCAAAGGGAATCGGCTGCTGAGGTCATTGCCTATCAATCTCGTGAAACCCGCTGTTGTACCTGCCCCGGCCACTGACACTACAGACGAGGCGAACCGTCTGGCCGCTTTCCGTGGAGTGTTCGTCGGAGAGACTGGAAGCGCGACCGGCTCAGTTGTCAACAACCGTTTTGACCCGCGGTTTAACGCCGTGACCCAGGTTCAAAGCGCGGGCAGTTCCATCTACCACTCTCTTCAGGTCGACGTGATCAAGAGACTTAGCCATGGTTTGCAGTTCCAGGCGGCCTACACATACGGTCATTCCATCGACGACACATCTGACGTTCTTGGGGTGCTTGTGAATGACTCCGCCAACGTGCAAAATCCGCGCGACATTTCCAATAACCGCGGCAATTCCCAATTCGACCTTCGCCATAGATTGGTACTCAGCCACCTGTGGGAAATCCCGTTCGCTAAGGACACGACAGGCTTTAAGAAAAAGGCTTTGGACGGCTGGGGTTTCTCTGGGGTTTGGTCAATCCAGTCAGGCTTCAAGTCGAATATCTTCTCCGGTTCGCGCCGTGGCATAAGCGACATTCTCTTGGCTGGAGGCGGTGTTGTTCGGGCAGACCTTGTAGGTCCTCTCAGCAGCTTCCATCCCGTCCCGATAGGAAGTGCTGCCGCCGCAAATATCCCCAGCCGCTGCGTGCGCGGGGTCAATACATCGTCCAACGCCGCGGTCATTTGCGACGACTCAAGCGGGTTTCCGTTTGTTCAGCCGCTGCTTGGGAACGAAGGCACAATTGGCCGCAACGCCTTCCCGTTGGCTAACTTCCAGGAATTTGATTGGGCATTCCTCAAGGACACTCAACTCACGGAGCGATTCAAACTTCAGTTCCGTCTTGAAGTGTTCAACATCTTCAACCACACGAACCTTTCCGGGTTCCAGAACACACTTAGCTCCGGCTTCTTCGGGCTATACACGAGCACTGCTTCCAACTCTCGGCAGATGCAGGCGGGTTTGAAGCTCAACTTCTAGCTCCTGCTTAGGCTTCAACCGAGGGGCGTCGTAGTTCAGCGCCCCTCCTTCCTTTTTTGCCTGAATCTTTTGCATGCGGGACTATGAGGTTTGCGTTGGAAGCGACTACAGATTCTTCAGATGTGCCAGCCGGAACGGCGACCCCAGGTGTTCGCGGAGGTCGACCCAATGCTGTTCCGGGATGGTGGCGAAAACCTCGACGACTTTGGGATCGAATTGCGTGCCGGAGCACCGGCGAATCTCTTCGCGCGCGTGCGACATAGGCAGGGCGCGGCGGTAAGGACGGTCGCTGATCATCGCATCAAGCGAGTCAGCGATCGTGAAAATACGGGCGCCGAGAGGGATTTGGTCGCCTTTGAGGCCGCGCGGGTAGCCGGTTCCGTCGAAGAACTCCTGGTGCGCCAGCACGATTTCCGCGGCATCCCGCAGAAACGGGATGCGTATGAGCATGTTGTAACCGATCTCACAGTGTGTGCGCATGATCTGCTTTTCATCGTCGGTGAGCGGCCCCGGCTTGCGCAAAATGCCGTCGGGTATGGCCATTTTGCCGATGTCGTGGAGGAAAGCCGCGCGCGCAAGAATGGCCAGGTAGTGATTGGGAACAGGCATCGCTTTGGCGATCGAAATGGTGAAAGCCGTGACGCGCTGGCAATGACCTTCCGTCTCTGCATCCTTCAAGTCCAGCGCGCTGCCTAGAGCTTCCAACGTGTCGTCGTAGGATTGTTCTAACTGCGCCAACGCACCAGTTAGCTGCGCGGTGCGCTCCTCGACCTGTTGTTCGAGTTTCAGCTGGTAACTCCGGTTTTCCGCGACCAGTCGGCGGTGCTGAAGCGCTCGTCCAACTCCAAGAAAAAGCTGATCTTTCTCGAAGGGCTTTAGGATGTAGTCGTACGCTCCGCGGCGAATGGCCTCCAGCGCCGTGGAAATGTCGTGGATGGCAGTGACCATGATCACAGGGACTTCCGGATCATACTCGCGCAACCAGTCGAGCAATTTGATCCCGTCCATTTCGGGCATGATCATGTCGCTCAACACCAGATCCGGCGTGGATTTCTTGACTTGCTCCTGAGCCGCTCGCCCATTGCTCACGGCCGTGCAGCGATATCCTTTCGACTCCAGCATGGTGGAAACGACTTCTCGAATCGCTTCTTCGTCGTCGACGACCAGTATCTGTTCTAGCTCCACGAATGTTTGCCCCCATGGTCATTATACGGGACGGCACAGCAGTACTGAGGTAGTCTTGCCCATTAAGAAAATAGCATGTTAGCGTCGGAGGAAGCTCTAGTGAAGGCTTCGTGCCGTCAGCAACAAGATATCAGACCGTTTTTATGTCGGGGCGGCGGCCATGCTGGCCGGGAGGCAGCGCATCGTGTTGGTGAACCAAGGCCTGCTCGGCATCGCTTTCTTCGAGGCGACGGCGTTCATCGTTCTGCTCGTCCTCTTTTTCATTTTCCAGCGCGATCATATCAATCGGTATTTCAGAGTGTGGGTTGTCGGCTGGCTTGTGTTCACTTTGGCCTCGCTCGCCGAAGTAACCATGCTCGGCCGCGATCTTCCCCAGCTGTGGCTTGCGGTGGTCATGGGAAGGGTGGCGGCTTTGCTTCTCTTTTCCGCCGCGATCGTTCAATTTACCTCTGGAACTGGCAAGCGCGGCCTGCCCATCCTGCCGCTCGCGGGACTTGTACTGTTCGGTGTGTATTACTTTCAGCGCAGCGTTTCGCCGTTCTACGGAAACGTCCAATGGGGCACGGCGCTGCTGGCGAGCGCGGTATGCCTTTGGACAGGGATGGTCTTGTGGAGGTCGCGGCCGTTGCAGGGTGGGCACGGCGTTCGATTGCTGGGTGGCATATTCCTCTTAAGCGGCTTGCACGGCATGGACCGTCCTTTGTGGCTCCAGCATCCATATTTCTTGTTGCGCGTGGCGTTTGACCACTTGCTGGGCGTGGCCCTGGGGATTGGCATGGTAGTAGTGGTCTTGGAAGGTGCGCGGGCAAGAACCGTAGAATTGAACGAAAAATTGCGTCGGCTCACTTTGCTCACGACTGCGAGCACGCAAACGTTATCCGTCCAGGAAGTCTTGGACCGCGTCCTCGCTCACCTTGTGGAGAGTCTGGGAGCCACGCATGGATTGGTGCGGCTGCTGGAAGGTGAAGGAGACAAGACGCAGCTCGTCGTGCACGCTTCTGTGGGTTTCCAGCAGGAATATCTGAAAAAGTTCGGATCGATGGCCGCGAAATCATCTTGGTCGCAAAAGGTTTTGCACAAAGACTGCGAGTTCTTGCGTTTGGAAGATGAGCAGGACCCAGGAGTACGCCAGAGAATGGCGGAAAGCGGCATCGTTAACGTCATTACCATGGCGCTGCCCGGCAAGGATGGCCCGCTTGGCATCATTGCGATCGGTTCGACGAGAAACGAGCAGTTCCTGGCCGACGAGATTTCCTACCTCCTGAACATCAGCAACTTGCTGGGATTGACGCTCCAGAACGTGCGGCTTTTCGAACAGGTAGCCACTGTGCAGCAGCAGTGGGCTTACACCTTCGATTCTATCGGTGACCCGATCCTCGTTCACGACCGCCAAGGTCGCATTCTCCGTTGTAACTTGCGATTGGGTCATCTCCTTGGCAGGGATTCGCAATTGCTCGTCGGCCGCGCCGTCACTGATCTGCTCTCGCGTAAGAACATTGCGTACAAGATGTGCCCGTATTGCGAAGGCGTCGCAGGAGAAGGCGATGATCCAGACCCCTGGCTGCAAGGCTATTTTCTTGCCTCCAACTCCACGTTCACCGATCCTGCAGGAAATCTGCTGGGAACCGTACATGTGCTCAAAGACATCACCGAGAGAAAGCGCGCGGAAGAAAAATACCGTACGCTCGTCTCAAGCGTGCAGGAAGGCGTGTTTATTTCCACCCCGCAGGGGCGATTCCTGGACTTCAACATCGCCATGATGCGCATGACGGGATATGAGAACCGCGAGGAGTTACTGGGTGCTGATATTCCGGCCGCGATGTATGCAAATCCCGCGGACCGCGACCGCCTCAAAAAATTACTCCAGGAGCACGGCTCGGTAGCGGATTTCGAGTTCGAGATGAGACGCAAGGATGGCGAGATTCGTACTGTAATCGAGTCTTCTATCGCGGTCAGGGACGCGGCCGGAACGGTTAACGCCTACCAGGGCTTTCTTCTGGACATTACCGAAAGAAAGCGCGCGGAACTGGAAGTCCGGCGGCGAAATCGCGAGCTCCTGGTATTGAACTCCATCGGTCAGACACTCACGGAGTCCATGGACTTGGGTGATTCCTTGCACCGCACGCTGCGGCAAATGGCCGAGTTGTTCAGCCTGGATGCTTGCGCGCTGTACCTCTTTGAAGAGGACAGCTCGAAAATCCGGCGTGTCGCGGCAGTGGGTCACCGTTCCGAGTACGCCAGGAATTTCCCCGCGGTCGCTGTTAAGCCGGAGCTGTTGCACCACATCAAGGCCGTGCACGCCACTTTTCTATCAGTCCAGGGACTGCCGCTTCCCGCCATATTTCGCGAGGCGCAGAGGAAAGAGGAGCTCCTGTCGGCCTATGTCGTCGTGCTTTGGTCCAAGGATCGCGTGATTGGAGGCCTGACGGTTGGGAGCCGCACTCCGAAGGAATTCTCACCGGCGGACGTCAATCTGCTTATCGCCGTCGGCAGCCAGCTTGCGAGCGCCATCGAACGTACCACGCTCTACGAGGAGGCCAGGCAGGCATACGACAATTTGCGCCGTGCGCAAGAGCAGCTCCTGCATAGCGAAAAGATGGCAGCCGTGGGTCAATTGATTTCGGGCGTGGCACATGAGCTCAACAACCCACTCACCGCTATTCTCGGGTACAGCCAACTGCTCACTTCAAGCGGGCAGATGGGGCCGCAAGGAATTGAATACTCAGACAAGCTCTACAAGCAGGCCCAGCGAACGCATCGCATCGTGCAAAACCTGCTTAGCTTTGCCCGGCAGCACAAACCCGAGCGTGTCCTGGTGCAGTTGAATATGATTTTGGAGGAAACTTTTGCGCTACGCGACTACGACTTGCGTATGAACCATATTCGGGTCCACCTGGAGCTTGCTCCCGACCTCCCTGCCACTTCTGCCGATCCTCACCAGCTTCAGCAGGTTTTCCTGAACATGGTTAACAACGCTGTGGACGCCATGCTGGAGCACTGCAATGAAGGGGACCTCTGGGTGCGAACGAGCACCAATGGTGACAGGCTGTTCATCGAATTCACGGACAGCGGCCCCGGCGTAAAAGATGCATCCAAGGTCTTCGATCCGTTCTACACCACGAAACCCGTTGGCAAGGGCACAGGACTCGGTCTCAGCATCTGTTACGGCATTATTACCGAGCACGGTGGGTCCATCCGCGTGCGCAATGTGCCCCCCCGGGGAGCGTCGTTCACCATCGAGATCCCGCATCAGGGGGCGAAGCCGGCAAAGTCTTCCGATCCGCTGCAGCCCATGGAGCAGGCGAGGGAAGGCCGTATTTTGTTGGTGGATGAGGACGATTCGGTGCTGGAAGCCGTCAGGGCCATTTTGCTTGAACGGGAGCATGCCGTGGAGACTGCAAAGAGTGCAGCAGATGCAATGGCGCTGCTTGAGCGGAAGGAATTCGACTTAATTGTCGCGGACCTGGAACTCGCTGGTGCGGGAGGGCGGAACATACTCCACGATTGGATCTCTGCCCGCAAGCCCGGCTTGACAAAGCGCTGCGTGTGGATGCGCGGAGCCGCCCCGCTTGGGAAGTCTCCGGACGAGGCGCCGCTGCTGGGGAATCAAGTTCTCCAGAAACCGTTTAAGGCGGCTGAGTTGCTTGCCGCCGTGGACGCGGCTCTAGCGGGATTCCAGGCGGCGCCCGTCCGGAGTTGAAGCAAGACTAGCCGCCAGCGCAGCCCGTTCCCCAAGTTCCTTCATCGCAGTTTCCAGTCTTCCCGCAAGCTTGCTCACAACCCCGCTTAGCGTTCCTAGCTCGGGAAGCGGTGCAAAACCAAAGAGGAATTTGATGCGGATCATTTCATAGCGCAACGAAAAAATCAGCCCCAGGCGCAGCCGGGCGAACTCCTGTGCCACGCCGACTTTCGGCGACATCGTGGAAATAACGCGCGCCAGTCGCCACAACTTGAGAAAATCAGAGCGCAGGCAGCACAAATAAGCCAGCGCAATCCTTCGCCGCTCTTTTCGCGTTCTCTGGCTCAACCCGCGCGAGCCGCGCGCGGCAAGAAACTCGAAGTCTGCCGCCGCCATCGCCTGCTGCACTTGCCTAAGATACGTCGCGTGACTCCGTCCTGCTTCCTCCGGGAATCCGAGGTCGTTTTCGAGCTTCCCGTCCCTCTGAGGTTCACGCAGGACCCCGATGAGCAGGATTAGGAGAAGCACTGCAAAACCAGCTAAAAGAAAAAGAGAGAGATTCAACGTGGACGCGCCTCCAATTTCCAAAGTCTCAGGAGCTTTTCATTGAGCTGGCGCAATTGCTCGTTAATCTCGGGAGCGAGCCGCTGATATTCAGAATCCGAGTACAACGCGGCCTGCTGGTCCTCGACCGGCAATGGCCTACGGACGGCGGCCATCCAGATGGTTTGTACAAGCACAAAAGAGACCATAGTCACGGATTGCCATAGCGCCTGATGGACAGCAAAGCCTTTACGGAGAAGGGCTTGAAGGATGGTATTGATCAGAATCTCGGTGCAGGAATACAAACAAAATCCACCGAGGATCATCTTGTAGGTGGCAGCGACGGGGATGGAGTAGTAACGGACCAGGAGAAGGAAGACGATAAGCGCTGTGGCAAAAGTGAGATGGTAGCCGCGATTGAGTTCGAACCACTGAGCGAAAGCCCAGTTATCGCGGGTTGCCAATACCGAGAGAGTTACGACAATAGCTGAAGTAACGGCCAAAGTGCGCCATCCCAGGCCCCAAATGCCTTTATACGGTCGAAGGGTGATCTCAAGAATCTCAGTTGTGGCCAGAGCCTGAGCGAGGAGTGTAACGCATTCCGAGTACCAAGCGAGGGTGAACGAAGTGTGAGAATCAGTCCCCCAAATGGAATACAAAATCACGACGAAACCTGCTTGGCAAATATTGAGTGCTACGTATGCCGTGAAAAAAGGCAGCTTCCGGAAATTTCCTTTCAGGAAAAGCAGAACTAACACGATCAGTTGGGCCAGAATGCTGCAGGCCCATATCCATTGCACGTACGGGGGTAGGCCACTCATGACGGCTGAATGCTAGCATGTCTTGACTGGCCGGTAAACAAACTAGTTGTGTTCGTGGCGATAGGCGGTCGACAGCAAAACCGCCCAGCGGGCGGCCGCGGGTAGCCAGCAATCATTCCTTTGATAGGATGCGAAGATCCTACTTGAGTTCGAATGCGACTAAGACCGCACTCAGATTGTGTCGCCTCCCTTTCAAGCCTGATGGGAAGGGCAAACCCAATCGCAGACATTTCTTATAAGGGATGCTCCGCTACCCGCTGTTCGCTACTCAGACGAGTTGCGGAGCCGTGAGGATTCTCGGGGGTTTACGCCATCCGTCCAGGCGGCGTAGGTGGCATGGGAAGAGGTGAGCCGCTGGCGCTGAGGAGGATAGAACGCGGGGGCGTAGGTGGCATAGGAAGAGGCGAGCCGCTGGCGCTGAGGAGGACGGAACGCGGCGGCGTAGGTGGCATGGGAAGAGGTGAACCGCTGGCGATGAGGAGAATGGAACGCGGCGGCGTAGGTGGCATAGGAAGAGGCGACCCGCTAAGCATGGCGACCGAAACCGCACCAACGCGATTACTGGATAAGTGTTTGACCGAGCTGTTAACAGGTAGTACGATCAAAACTGCGACGACAAGCATTGCAAGGCGAGCTGAAATGTTTTTCATCATGGATGAACCCCTCCTGGCTCAACCATGAAGGACAATGGGTAGTACTGATGGTATTGATTTAAAGCGTTCCGTCTTCGGAACGCTGCAAGGCTTGAAAATGATTTCCCAACTGCACCAAAACCGCCGGATCGTTCAGGACTTCACGCTGACCACCCTCGCGGGGATTCCGGGGGAATTCGCCCGGCTTACCTATATCGCCTCGCTTCGCGATCTCTCGAGCGGAAGATATGAGCATGCGGGGCTCGCGGCCCTGTACCCAGACGAGGCGATGCAACAGGCTTTGCGGTTATGCCACGAGCAAATTTTTGAGCGGGTTTTGGAAACGCCCCTGGAGCGGCAAGAAGCTGATCTAAAAGCGTGTCTCGAACGTATGCCGGGAGGGCTCCCCGAGGTCCTCAATCATTGGCGTCGCATGGAGGCTTATCGAGTTTTGATGCCGGAGCAGGCTCCGGGCTATCTCAAGGAGCTTTTCTGCTCGAATCTCCGCGCACTGCTGGAGATTCTTCAGGATGAGTGTTCCAAGGCTCGTTCAGCCGGGTAACCATACCTATAACACGGCCGACCACTTCCGCTTCTCCTGGAACGTGCCATCCCTCCGGCGCACAGCGCGAAAGCGGATGTGGCTGCATCAGCAGGCGGGCGCCATTCTGATGAAACCATCCGCATCGGTAACCGTCTCGAACTTCGACAAAATACATGGGCCGGTCGTATTCGTTGGCCCAATTGTCGTCTTCCACGCGTCGCGCGCTGACATCCACGAGAACCACACTGCCAGGACGCAGCAGTGGCACCATTCGCCGATCCGACAAACCAATGTAGCCGTACCGTTGGTGGGAATTTCCATTCGTAAGTACACCTTCTAGGCTGCCCCATTGTTCGACCATGCGGGAAAGCAGTTCTGTCCGCTTTGGATCGAAGGCTGGATCGAATCGCAAGGGAGTTCTTAGAGCGACAGGGGGCGCTGCAAGGTGCGTGTGGGGCGCTTGAAACGCACCGCCATCTGGGAAACAGTCTTCGATCGGAACATCGTACCAGCGGAATATCTCGAGGGGATTTAGATGGTAAACTACGGCGAGCGTGTAAAGCTTGTGCAGGCCCGGAGTGACGCCGCGGTTTTCTATATCCGCCAGGCGGCTAATATGAAGAATCAATTCCGGACGTCCTCGTCGCGCCGCTAGTTCATAACTGGCGCGTTCGACGTCTCGATACGTAAAACCAAGTCGTTCACGGGCTTGCCGTAGACGAAGTCCGGGAAGCATGTTTTCCTCGGGAGAGCTGGGAATTGACACAGCAGAGTATAACAGAGTTACCATTTTGTTAAGGAATCAGAACAAGCTTTTGTGGATTTGTCGAACGGATTTTTCCGCTCAAATCAACAGTCAATTCCATTTTGGGATTCCAGGTCACCACTCCTTGGCTATCTTCATTCATTCCATTTGATTGCGGCTTACCGGGGATCTGTTTGTCAGACTAGAACAAAGCAATCGCTTTGAAGCAGTGGGTCCCCTCCAAGAATAAAGCCAGTTTCCTTTCTTATTTCATCGTGTTCCTCTCGATTCGTCCACCCTTCCGAGTTATCTGCTATTCTGCAATCACTATGCTTTTAGCGCTCAACAGACGTGCTCACTGCCTAAGTACGCTCCTCCTGGCGGTTGCCTGGTTCGCTGCTAGCGGTACTCTCCGCGCCCAGCAAGCTGCGACTGTCCCGCCTGCGGCATCTAGGCCGAAAGCCGACAATACCGAGTTTGCTGCCGCGGCGGATGAAGTGCTCCAGGAAGTCGGCGAGATTACAGGACTGAAGCTGCTTACTCCCTTGAAGAAAACTCTGCGATCCAGGGAGGAGATACGCGCCTACGTCATACGCGAAATGGATGACGAGAAAAACCCGGCGGAGCGTTACGGCGAGACGAAGAGCGCCGAAGCCTTCGGCTTGATACCCCAAGGATTCGATCTCGATTCTTTCATGGTGGACCTGCTTACCGAGCAGATCGCTGGTCTCTACGATCCCAAAAACAGGGAATTTTACATCGCGGATTGGATTCCTCTAGAGGACCAGCGCATGGTCATGGCTCATGAACTGACCCATGCGCTGCAAGACCAGCATTTTCAAATCGAGGCGTGGGTTAAGGCGGCGCGTCCGAACGATGACGCGGAACTGGCCCGGGAAGCCGTGCTCGAGGGCAGCGCTATGGCCGCAATGATCGATTACCTGTTAAAGGGAACAGGCCATAAAGTGGAAGATTTACCTGACATTGATCCTTCCGTTTTCGCCGGCGATTTGTCGAAGACTCCCAAGCTCCAACAAGCGCCTCAGTTTCTGAAGGACGCGTTGACCTTCCCGTATTTTGCAGGATTGACGTTTTCTGCCTCGCTCCTGAAGCTGGCCGGGTGGAACGGCGTATCGGCCGTTTTTGCAAAGCCTCCTCTTTCCACGCAACAAATCATGCATCCCTCTCTATACAAATTAGGCAGGGTTCCCGCCGTGGTCACAATACCCTCGCTCGAGAAACTTCTCACCTCGGACTGGGCGAAAATTGATGAAAACGTAATGGGTGAATTCGGTTGGAAGGAAATTCTGAAGCAATTTCTCGATGACGAGAGAGCCAGCCCGGTTGCCGCGGCCTGGGAAGGTGACCGGTACGTCCTCTATCAGCAGAAACAAACGAAAAAGCTGCTCTTGGTGGCGCGCTTGCGTCTGGACAGCGAAGATCACGCCGAGAGTTTTTTTCGAGAATATTCGGAAGCGCTTCAAAAAAAGTACGGGATACACCAACACGCCTCAAGCCAGCCCGAGTTCTTTTCTCATGAAACCCTGGGCGGCGGAGTATTTTTACGCTGCGTGAAGACGGAGTGTCTCTCGGTGGAGGGCACTAACCGAGCTGCTTTTGACGGCATCAATGAAATGATTGGCTGGCCTGCCGTTGCTGTCGCGGCCCGGACGACCGCCGCTACTCTGCAACCTTTTGTGCATAACCCTATTGTTATCATGAGGAAACAAGAGTTCCCTCCGTTCGCACACCCCTAAGGGCATAGTCTCGCACCGCGGAGAGTTGCTCTGCCAAGTTAACCGGTTATTTAAAACTCCGGTTAAATACGGAGAGTTCAGCAGCACCTCTATTTCTTGAACTCACCCCGCCTTCCAGGCGGCTGATTCGACTCAAAAATTTTTCCGCCATGCGCGAAGCGCGCGCTGCGGCGTACGGATCCCGCGAGCGGCTGCTCATGCGCTGAAGCTTAGCCAAGCCGAGGCGAGCAAATTCCGCGGCGCGAGCAGAATCCTTTGCACGGCGCTCGTAATGAATAGCAAGCTGTTCACACGCCAGAACGCCATCCTGCGGATCCGCGACGAGTTCGAGCCAAAGCGCGGCCGCGGCTGCGTGCTCGCCACGGCGTTTGGCTAGAAGAGCAAGCTCGCGGCAGGCGCGCGGGCGGAATTCGGCCGGCAAGCCAAATTCGATGGCTTGTGAGCAAGCGATGCGAGCGCGATCGGAATCGCCGCGACGTTCGAGGAACCGCGAAAGACCAAAGAGATCGAGACTGTCGATTCCATCGCGTTCCGCTTCTTGCGAAGCGAGAAGGGAATTAATCTTGCCAAAAAGAGCGGCAAGGCCTCGCAAATCCATCTGATTGTGTCGGACCACGCCGGCAATCGGCGCCGAAGGGCCGCCGCGAAGATAATCAAAGTAAAATTGTGGAATGAGAGAGGAAGAGATGTCGTCCTCGCGATGCCAGCCGAGACGCGCAGCATCGAGTACGCGGCGCTCGAGCTCAATTAAGCGGACGGAGCCCAGGCGAAGTTTCCAAAGGGCTCGTGCAGGATGAAGTAGATCCAGATGTGCGGCGAGTCGCGGCGTGGAAATAGCGCGCGTCATCGTGAAGCGATTTTCGAGGAGCGGCCAGTCGAAGGATTTGCCGTTGAAGGTTACCAGAACGGGGCGCTCCGCGACGCGCGCGGCAAGTTCATGAAGCAGAGAATGCTCCTCGGAAAAATCGCGCATGAAAAACTGTTCGACTTGAAGCCCGCCGGCGTCCCACCACGCAATGCCCACAAGAAATGGATAGGTACCGGTGCCGCCGGCAAGGCCGGTGGTTTCCGTGTCGAGAAACAGCCACTTGAAGGGATCTTCAAGAGCGATGTGCGTGCGGCGAGTGACAGAAGAATCGCGTGTACGCGAGAGAAGTTCGAGAGCGACGGCGGATGGCTTCGAGAACTCAGGCGTGGAAAACCAGTTGCGAATGGAGAGATGCTCGCCGAAATGGTTTCTTGCAACGCCTGCGCCGAGAAGTTGCGCGAGAGAATCTTCCTGGTCGGGGGCACGCAGGGCGGCGGGACGCGGCGGCGCAGAGCGCGCGGGCCGAAGCGCAGCGAGCCGCGAATATTTGTCGACGGAGGCGGACATCTACCTACAAAGCCTGTCGAGAATAGCGAGTGCGGATTCTTTGGCACGCGGGGCAAGGTCGCCGGCCGGGCCGACGCACGATGGGCAGCCTTGATCGCAAGCGCACGCGCCAATCAGCTCGCGAGTTTTGTGAATGAGCAGGCCATGCGCGCGGAAGAGCGGCTCCGAAAAGCCGATGCCGCCGGGATAGGCGTCGTAGAGATAAAGATTGGGTTCGAAGAATTCTTTCAAGTTTGAGGCAGAGGCGTCTCTGAAACGCGAAGGTGTGAATTCCTCCATCGTGTCTGCGCCGCGAGCTTGCACGGAAACAGCTTGCTGCGTCCCTACAAGTTCGCCGCCAGAGTCAGGCGCCGGCGGGCGCTCGCCAATGGCAGTGCCGAGATCGCGGCCATCGCACATGAGGAGCAGCGTCGCAATAGAAGCGAGGGCGTGCAGCACTCCAAACATGCCGCTCTGGCGCTCGCTCACGCTGTAAGGAAGAGATTCGAGCAGCGGCCTTTCCAGAGTGATCCAATACGATGTCGTGTGCATTTCGTTCTCGGGAAGTTCGAGCTTGCCGTCGCCGATGTTTTCATTCGTGAAAAATTTTATTTTCTTGAAGCCGACAACTTGTGAGCGCACGAGAACATCGCCGTGAGAGTGTGAATTTCCGTAAGCAGCAGGCGCGGCCACCGTTTCGGTGGCCTCCAGGACGCGGACCTGCGTGTAGCGAACAGCGTCGGTGTAATAATCGACGTCCACCTGCTTTACATAAGCCTTGCGCTCTTTGAAATCGAGATGCTCGACGTGGTTTTGCTGCCCGCCGTGAATGTAGATGGCTTTTTCGTGGAGGAAAACTAGTGCGCTCGTAAAATCCACTTCGCCGATCACCTTCGGTGATCCCGTTACATCGATGATGATGAAATTGTCGCTGGTAATCGAGCGCAGGCTTATCGTGTCCGCGGGGTAGGCTTCCTGCGTCCAGTGGTAGTGATCTCCGGCGAGATGCAGAAAGCCGGCTTCGGCAAGGCGCGCGCAAATATCCGGCAGGTCGACCTCCCCAAATCGTTCGCCGTGCGCGATGGGCAATTCGAACGCGGCGCATTTCAGGTGATTGATAAGAATCTCAAGATTGTCCGGCTGGATGAAGGCGTGCTCGGGTGTGTTCCCGAAAAAGTAGTCCGGATGACGAACGATAAACTGATCGAGCGGCGAGGAGGAAGCGACCATCACCGCGCAGGAGCTTCCACTGCGGCGACCGGCGCGACCGGCGCGCTGCCAAGTGCCGGCAATCGAGCCGGGGTAGCCCGCCATGACTACCGTGTCGAGCGTGCCCACGTCAATTCCGAGCTCCAGCGCACTCGTGGTCACGACGCCGCGGATGCGGCCATCGCGCAATCCGCGTTCTATCTCGCGGCGTTCGTTCGGCAAATAGCCGCCGCGATAACCGCGAATGGTTTCCTGCTTGCTCGGCGGCTGCGGATTGGCCTGCTGAAGATAGGTGAGAAGAACTTCTGTCTGTAGCCGCGAATTGGCGAAGACCATGGTCTGCAGGTCGTGCTTCAGAAATTCCTGCGCGACTCGCGAAGTTTCGTTGATATAGCTGCGGCGAATGCCGAGCGCGCGATTGACGACCGGCGGATTATAAAAAACGAAAGTTTTCTCGCCCGTGGGAGCGCCGTTGCCGTCGAGTACTTCTACTTCTTTTTCGAGCAACCTGGCCGCCAGTTCTCCAGGATTCGCGATAGTCGCCGAGCAACAAATGAATTTCGGATCACGGCCGTAAAAATTAGCGATGCGACGCAACCGCCGCAGCACATTGCAGAGATGGCTTCCAAAAACTCCGCGGTACGTGTGAAGCTCATCGATCACGATGTAGCGAAGGTTTTCGAAGAGTCGCGTCCAGCGCGTGTGGTGGGGAAGAATGCCGGTGTGCAGCATGTCCGGATTCGTGAGTACCACGTGCCCCTTTTCTCGGATGGCTCTGCGGGCGTCGGCTGGCGTGTCGCCGTCGTAGGTGAAGACGCCGAAGCGGTTATCCAGACGCTGATTGAGGTCGTAAAGCTCCGCCAATTGATCCTGCGCCAGTGCCTTGGTGGGGAAGAGATACAGCGCGCGAGTGTCAGGGTTCTCGAGAATGGAATTGAGGATCGGCAGATTGTAGCAAAGTGTTTTTCCAGAAGCAGTCGGAGTAACCACCACAACGTTTTTTTCGGCGTGGACAGCTTCGGCGGCGCTGGCTTGGTGGGTGTAGAGTTGGCGAATGCCCTTGGCCCCGTAAGCTGAGACCAGCTCCCTGTGGACCCATGCTGGAAACTCGGCCCATTGCGCTTCTCGCGCGGGGAAGTAGCGCACTGCAGTGAGCACGTCGCCGTCGACATCCCGCGTAGCGAGTGAGTCGAGGACTTCGCGCACCCGCGTGAGCGACGAACCAGCCCGAGGCTCAAGCGAGCCAAAGGCCGCAGCCCGCACGGCCAGAGAATGGGACATAGAGAGGCCCTCCTGCAATTCGCCTTTTGTTCGCCAAGGCTAGCACGCGGCGATTGCGCCTGCAACAGAGAAATGGTACTCGCTCACCGGAATTTCGCGGAATTTTAAGACTGACGAGACCACTCATGACGATGACCGAATCGTGGTGCTTCGGATTGCTTGCTAGAATGAGTTCGGCGGTTGTAGCCAAAGGTTGCGACGCGAGGTGGCGCGTCTGGTCGTCGCGACGCGGCCGCAAGGAGCACAGTGGTCCAGCTTACCGTTCTCTTCGATGGGGCGTGCAACTTGTGCCGGTCGGGCGTCGAGCGCGTACGCCGAATGGACCGGCGCGGCCTCATTGAACTTGTGGATCTGCACGACGTAAGCGTGCCCGCCCGATTTCCCCAAGTAGATATCGACGAAGCCATGCGTTTGATGCAGGCCGTGGATCCCAGCGGGCGCGTGTACTCCGGAGCGGACGCCTGGGCGCGCATTGGCCTGGCGCTGCCAGGGTGGAAGGTGATCGCCTGGCTCCTTCTCGTGCCGGGCATTCATTTTGTCGCGCAGCGTTTCTACGGCTGGATTGCGCGCAATCGTTATCGGTGGAATCGCGAGCTTTGCGAGGACGGAACCTGCGCCTTGCATGTCGACCAGCGTTCGAACAGCCGAAAAAGCCCCCGCATCAGACCCTGAAGGAATCTGCCCGCGTCGCTACCCCGGTACCTACCCCGCTATAATGTCCCGCGTCTATGGATTGGACACCCTCGTCCGTTATTCGCGGGCTCTTCGATTCGACGAGTGGGCCCTCGGACCGCTTCCTGTCGCGCTGGATTTTCCTGCGAGCGCTGGGCGCGATATATTTCTCGGCTTTTTTCTCGCTTGTATTTCAAATTCGAGGATTGATAGGTCCTCAGGGCATCCTCCCGGCGCGCGAATATCTGAAAAATATCGCCGACCAGGTCGGTTACGCGCGCTATTGGTACGCGCCGGGCGTTTTGTGGTTTTCGAGCGGCCCGCACATGCTGATGGCGCTTTGCTGGGCGGGTATGGCCGCCGCAGTGCTGCTTATTCTCAATTTTTGGCCGCGTGGGATGCTCGTCATTTGCTTTCTCTGTTTTCTTTCGTTCGTCAGCGCGGCGGGAGATTTCTCAGGGTACCAGTCCGATGGAATGTTGCTCGAGGCGGGATTCCTCTCACTCTTTTTCGTGCCCGGTGGACTCCGGCCACGCATGGGAGAAACGCGGCCACCCGTTCGAGCGGCCCTCTATCTGCTCCTTTGGGAATGGTTCCGCATTTATTTCGAATCCGGAGTCGCGAAAATCGCGAGTGGCGATATCGAGTGGCGGAACTTCACGGCGATGGATGAGTATTATCAAGACGGACCTCTGCCAACGTGGATTGGCTGGTACTTGCAGCACCTGCCCCATTGGTTCCACGCCGCAACGGCGTTCTTCACGCTTGCGCTCGAACTGGTCTTGATTTGGGCGGCGTTTCTTCCCCGCCGAATTCGAAGCGCTCTTTTTTTCGTCGTGACGCCCTGGCAGATCGGCATAATTCTCACGGCGAATTACACTTTTCTAAACTATTTGGTCCTCATTCTGGGATTTCTGCTGCTGGACGACCGCTTCCTGATGCGATTTTTCCCCACGAACTGGAATAGATCGCTCCTCAATCAAGCGGTCGTTCCTTCCATCCAGGCCGAGCCGCAGTTCGGTGACCCGCTCTCGATCTTGGTGACGCCATCGAGTCCATCCAGCGACGAGAGTTTGGCCACCAAAGAGCCTCCACGAGATTGGACGGCGAACCTCCTCTCGTGGCTCGCTCCGCTGCGTGTAGCGGCAGTAGCGGTCATGCTCGTGTGGATTTTCTATGCAACCGCCGTCCAGATGATCTGGATGGTCACGCCCGCGCCACTCCCTACGTCACCGGTAGCCCTGCTCGATCCATTCCGGATCGCCAACCGCTTCGGACTATTCGCGGTGATGACTCGCAACCGTTACGAAATCGAATTCCAGGGTTCGAATGATGGCCAAACCTGGATCGCATATCCCTTCCGTCATAAACCGCAGGCGCTGAACAAGGCGCCGCGCATTTACGCGCCTTACCAGCCGCGATTCGATTGGAACTTGTGGTTCGCGTCGCTAGGCGAGTGGCGCGACAATCCGCTTGTCCTCCGTACGGAAAGGCGGCTGCTTTTGAACGACGCGGACGTCCTCGCGCTCTTCGCCGCCAATCCCTTTCCCCAAGGACCGCCGCGGCAAGTTCGCGCGGTCCTCTGGCAATACTGGTTTACGTCCATGGCGGAAAAAAGGGAGCACGGATTGTGGTGGCGGCGCCAGTTTCTCGGGCTTTATGCTCCGGCGATTGAGCTGGGACCGGACGCCAGGATTAGTGTCACAGAATGGCCGCAGCCATTGCCTCCGCGGGAGTAAATGGCGCGCGTTCACTCTTTCGCGCGAGCGAGGGGGCTAGCGGCGGGGCGAAGAATGAGGAGTGCGCCTGCGAAAAATAGAATCGTAGACGTGGCGAACGCGGCTTGCACGGAAATCGCACTCCACAGAGTTCCTACCAAAAGGCTCGACAGGAAATCCCCTACCGCGTTGACCGCCGCCAGCGTGCCGAAGGCCATGCCGTGCTGCTCTCTGGGCACAAGCTCGGCCGCGACGGAATCTTCAAGAGCTTCCTCCGTACCGACGTAAAGCCCTGCCAAAATGAAAATTACGGCAAGCAGCCACAAGGAGTGCGTCCCGGTGCAGAGCAAAATCGCGGTGACTCCGGCCAAAGCGTAGCCGCCCGAGAGAACGATTTTGCGTTGAGGAATGTGGTCGCTCAGCCAGCCGCTGGCGTAGGCCGAGCCGGCGTAAAACACGTTGTGTACGGTATAGAGCACGACTGCGATGCTGGCCGCATGCGCGAGGCCATACTTAGGCGCGAGCATCCTCGAGGCATAGAGGATGAGCAGCGAATGAGAAAAATCACCTGCCCCAAAGATGCCCACGCCGAAAAGAAACCGTCGAAAAGGAGAGGGAAGATCGCGGATGCCTGTCAGGAATGAACGCTTCGGTTTCGAAATGCTGGGACGTTCTCGGACCAAAAACCAGAAGGAAGCGACAGCAATTAGACCGGGAAGCAGCGTCCACAGAAAAACTTTGTGGTAGTTGTGTCCGGTCTTCTCGAGCAGCCATAGTGCGGTGAGCGGCCCGGCTATAGCTCCGATCGTGTCCATCAGACGTTCGAGGCCGAAAGCACGCCCATAAGCACTCGGCGAGACATCCGCGGCAAGCAGCGCCTTCCGGACCGGCGACCGGACGCCGCGGCCGAGCCAGGCCGTCGCGCGGCCAATCAGGACTTGATACGCGTGCATGGCAAACGCGAAAGAAGCGGTCGCGAGCGCAGTAACAAGGTAGCCGCACGCGGCGAGCGGCTTCCGATGCTTCATTTGGTCCGTCAAATGGCCGGAGGCAAGCTTCGTGAAACTCGACAGGCCATCGGAGATGCCCTCGATTATGCCGAGCCAGGCTGGTCCTGCTCCTATTGCTGCAAGAAACGCGGGCAGAATCGCCGTTGCGGTTTCGTGGCTCCAGTCGCTGAAAAGACTGGTGAGGCCGACACCGAGGACGGTTCGATTCAGCCAGGACTTGTTTTGCGATTCATCCGGCATGGAAGGAGAGTCTACAGTCGTGAGGTATTAATTCAGAACAAAATTTGCGCCGGCCGAAGACTGAGTTGAGTGATGATCCCGTTGAAACCGCAATACTGTGTCGTTCGCTTATTTCTTTGCTGCTCGATACAAAATAACCCGCACTTTTTCGAGCGTGATTAGCCCGCCCTCCACCATTTCGTCAAGCCGCGGAAGAATTGTCTCGATTCGCTCGGTCGATTCGATCACTTCGACTATGATGGGCAAATCCTGCGAGAGACGCAGAATTTTGTCGGTGTGGTAAACGCTGGAGCCGCCGAACCCGCCGACGCCGCGCAGCACAGTTGCTCCGGAAAAGCCGTCTTTGCGCAGCATCTCTACAATCGCTTCGTGCAGCGGTTTGCCGTGCCATTTGTCGGACTCGCCGATATGGATGCGCATCAGCGTCCGCTCGCCTTCGAATTTTTCGTGTGTCATCGCGGCTCCTAAAAGCGGTTCGCCAGCCGAATCCCCGCCACCGATAAGAACAAGCCCACAAACACGCTCGCGGCCACGTACGTTGTTGCCCGCAGCCACTCACCATCTTCCAGCATCTTGGCCGTCTCCCATCCGAAGCTGGAGAACGTGGTATATCCGCCGAAAAAACCGACGGTGATCGCCACGCGCCAGTCCGGTGAGATGAGCATGCGGTTCAAGGTGAACTGGCCTATTAAGCCAAGCAGAAAGCAGCCCGTCAGATTAATCAGCAGCGTGCCGTAGGGGAACGCGCCGCCCGCGCGAACTTGCACGACGCCCTGCAGCCCGTAGCGCGTCAGCGTGCCGACTGCACCGAAAATCGCGATCAAAAGAATGCGCAAAATAGCTCCGATCCGGCGGCCATGTCGGCGCGCAACAAAAAACTCCTGGAGCCGCGCGGCCGCCAGGAGTCATCAGAGCCGGGATATGCCCGGCTCGGTTCAGGCGAACTCCATCGCCTTAGGAATTGCTTCACCAAAAAGTCTACTGCCCCTCGGTTGCTGACGCAACACGTTGTCACTTCGCTCGTGCACGGTCACTGCCGCTAGCAAATGGTCAGTTTCAACACAGACCGAGAACGACTTATGCAAAGGCGCTCATTGCCGGTTGGCTGGTGTCACGCTTTTGCCCTGAAAAAGTACGGCGCGTACTTTCTCCAGCGAATGAATGTCGCTCAGCGGGTCGCCTTCGACGGCGACAAGATCGCCTTCCTTGCCGGCTTCAATGGTTCCGAGTTGATCGAGTCCAAGCAAGGCCGCGCTGGTTTTTGTCCCGGAAACGAGCGCTTGCTGCGGTGTCATGCCGTACTTCACTTCCGTGATCATCTCGTCGCGCACTGTTCCTGTGCCCGGCGCGTAGGAATGGTCCGAACCCGCGGCCATGGTTACGCCGGTGTGCAGCGCGAGTTGAAAGCTTGGAAAATGCGTTTTTGCCAGCGCAGTAACCTTCGTGATCACGTATTCAGGGAAATGCATTTTCTGCCCGTTCGCCACGCTTTCGTCCACCACGAAGACAGTGGGAACCATCACGATGCCATGGCTCTTCATGAAGTCGGCCGCGGCTTGATCGAGTTCCGACCCATGCTCGATGGAGTCCACGCCAGCCTCCAGTGAGGAACGAATGCTGCGAATGTTTTCCGCATGCGCCGCCACTTTGACGTGAGCCATGTGCGACTGCTGGACGATCGCACGCAACTCCTCCAGCGACACCTGCTCCGACGTGGGCGAATCGAGCGGCGAGAGCACTCCGCCCGAAGCCAGAACCTTAATCACCCGCGCTCCATATTTGATTTGCAGGTGAACCGCTTTTTCCGCGTCGGCGGGCGAATTGATGAATCCGTGCATCGGTGTATAGAAATCGTCCATCGGCATATAGGGAGGTGCGGGATAGAAGTCGCCATGACCGCCAGGGATTGTAATTGCGTGAGCGGCGGGAACCAAATGCGGCCCGGGAATGGTGCCGTCTTCAATCGCATCCTTTAGGGCTACGTCGATGAACCCGTTCGTGGCCAGAACGCGCGCGCCGGCGACGCCGGAAGAAAGCGCGTAACTCATCGCTCTACTGCCGCGCAGCGCGGCTAGCGGCTCTGAAACGGCCTGCCCGAATGGCCCGGACCAGATGTGGATGTGCGCATCCACGAATCCGGGCATGACGGTGTAACTCGAAAGATCGATTTGCTCCGCTCCAGCGGGCGCCGGAATGTCTTTACCGGCGGCGGTCACCTTTCCGTCCGTTATGACCACCTCTGCTTGCGTGAGCGGCGGTTTTCCGGCGTCGTAGATCAGCTTCCCGCAACGCACATAGACCACTTTCGGAGGTGGAGCGGCGAACGCCACAACCGAGCCGAGCAAGCACACCATCGCAGCCATCAAAACTCTTCGCATCCCACTCTCCTTTTGGGCGTTGCAGGCGGCACGCATTGCCGCCGGGAAATTCACCGCGCCAGCCTAAATCGCACTTGAGATGAAGTCAAATAGCTTGCATCAAATGGAGAGACCTTGCAGGAAGCCGGGGTTCTTTCTCCACGCACTTGTCACGGTTCGAGCGTCAGTAGTGGAAGTGGAATCGCAGTTGGACGAAAATCTCGCGCGGATTCAGATAGTGCGTCCCGCCAAACGTAAAACTGTTATCCAGCAGCACGCGGCGGTTGGCCACGTTTATCGCCTGCACATTCAAGGAAAATCGGTCGCCGAACCTTTTGCCCACCGAAAGATCAAATGTCGTATGAGGCGCGAGGTGTTCGTTCGGGGCCGGGGGAGAATTGCCGTTCGTGAAACCTGATGCGTAGGAGATGTCGGTTGAGGCGTAGGCGCTCCACGGCAAGCTGTATTGCCCGCCGAAATGCAGCGTATTCCGCTGGTCATGATCCAAGAATCCAAAGCCGTCGCCGAAGGAAAAGTCCGTCAATCCCCCGTTGATGTCTCCAAAGCCGAGCGCGAGCTGATTCGAATACGTCAAATAGACTTGCGCTCGATTGCGGATGTGCGGGGAACGCAGCGTAAGTTCCCAGCCGTTAATGCGCGCGCCCTGAATGGTGATGGGAAAGAACAGGTCCGAGTCGTTGAAACTGTTGTGGTCGAAGTAATTCTTCGATCGGGTCAGGAAGGTGTCCGCGTCAAAGGTCCATCCCCGAAACGGAATGGTCACGCCGAATTGGCGCTCTTCGTCGCGTTCGCCGTGGAGCGGGGCAAAACCTAGATTCTGGTTTGTCGCCGCGACCACCAGGGGACCCGAAAGGGTCAGGAGGGGAGGCGCCTGATAAAAGCGGCCATAGAAGCCACGAAAAACCCAATTCAGCTTAGGGATACGCAGTGAAGCTCCGGCTCGTGGACTGGTTGCATTTTCCACTACGTTTCCGGAAAAGTGCGTTTGGCGGAGGCCGGCGTTGACCGTAAGCCATGAATTTACCCTGATCTCATCTTCGGCATATAACGCCGTCAAGCTGCCGATTGAATTCACCTGCGTGGGAGTCAGATTCGAAGCGCTGGTTTCCGGACAAGTAGAGGTGGGAGGTGTCGGACAATGGAAGATCAAGCTGAAGAGTTGAGAGTCCTGCTGCGCAAAGGCGTAGAGACCCGTGCGCAGATTATTGCGCTTCTCGACCCATGTCACCGTGGCCTGGCCGCCCTCATAGTTCGAAGCACGGTGTTGCGTCGTGGAGCTCGGCAGGTCCAGCTGGCTGCTTTCGTAATTTGCTCGGTTGTAGTGGTAGAACGGTGAGACAGTGAAGACCAATCCGGGCGTCAATGTGCGTACCCACGTCAAAGCCACAAAGGAATCGCCTTCGCGATTGGCATCCTTCAATAACTGATTTTGCGTCTCGGGATCAGTTGGATCGAACGGCACCTGATAGTAGTCTCGCCGAGCCTGGGCGACGAGCCGCAGTTGGTCCTGCGAATCCACGTTGTACATGAGCGACGTAAATCCACCAAATCCATTTGCGCGATCGTGAATAACCGCTGAAGTCGGCGTTTGCAAGCCTAAATCTGTCCGGTTGCCATTCACGCTAGCGTAGTATGCAAAACGATTCGTATGCCCTCCGAAATTGAACTGATCGTCCGTTTGATAAAAGTTTCCGCCGCTGACTACGAGTTCCGCCTCGTTGTTGCGTTCGAACCCCGTGCGAGGTGCGACGTCAAAAACGCCAAATGTGCGATCGCCGAAATCCGCGGCGTAGCTGCCGCGCTGCATTTCGAGCGTATCGATATCATTCGGGTCAATCTGTGGGCCCAGGTTGCTGGCGATGTTCGTGTTCGGGATGGCCACGCGGTCAATCAACCAGCTCACTTGATGTCCGCCGCGAACATGAAGCTGATCGTGGGTCACATAGGCGCCCGGCATGTAGTCCGTGATCATGGCCAGGCTATTCGTGCGTGCCGCGCCCGGCGTTTGCTCAATCCCCGCCCGGTCGACAAGCGTAGTAGGCGTCACCGACTCGGTTTGCCCCGGTGCTGCTTCCGCTGATACCGTCACCGATTGATTCTGCGACGCGATGTGCAATTCGATGTGCAGAATCGGCGCTGTTCCCGAGAGAACCGTGAGGCTCTGTTCCACTGCGGCAAAAGACGCGTCCGCGACGGTAATGGTGTATGCCCCGAGGGGGACGGCATCGAAATGAAATTCGCCATTCACGTCCGTTTGCGTTTTTTGCATGTAGTCCGACGATTGAGCCTTTAGAACCACCTCGCTGCCTGGAACGGGCCGATGCTGCGGATCGTGGACGATGCCTCGCACGGTGCCCAACACCGTGGCGAAAGCCAAAGCTCCAAGCAAAAGAGACGCTCCCAATGTCTGCAAAACTCTTCGCATAAAATTTCTCTCTCCTGCGAAATAGCAATTGCGCGGCTGTGAAGCCGCGGTGCGGGTATTTGAACGTCAGTGGAGAGTGGTCCCTTTTTAGAGGACTGGAGAATCGAATCGAGGCGGCGGAGAAAGAGGTTTGATGAACTGCGAAAGTTCCAGCGGGCGTGTTTTCAATACTGGGCGCGCCGCTTCCTCACCAGCCGGGACAAGAATTACCGCAGGCAGCAGAAATGCTCCCGGTATCAGTGCCGGACGGGCTGGGTCCGGGCAGCAGGACATCGAGCATGCCATCGTGCTGCCCATGGCACTCACGTCGTGTCCGCAATCCTTCGGAGACGATTGTTGCGGACGGGTGGGCTGCTGTTTTTGGTGATGATGGGCCGCGATGGGGCAGTAACCACCCGCACAGCAGTCCATGCTGTGCGCCAGCCACGCCGCCCCGGCCAGCGGCGCGTACAAGAGCGCCACTGCCAGCAAGGAGCACCAAGCTGCGGCCATCCGAACCCGCTCTTGTCGTTTCAAACTCACCCGGATCACAAATCGCCACAATGATACCCTAGTTAGACGACCGCGCTGCTTTTTTGGTAGCCAAACGCCGCAGACCGGAGCACCAGTGTGATTGCATTGCAGGGTTTCGCTTTCCAGCGCGAACGCCGCTGCCCCTGCCATCTTGACTTGCCCGCGCCTGCGTCGCAGACTTATTTCATGGCTCACACGTATCTTCTGTTTGATTTCGGCACCGACGAAGAGAAAGCGCAGCTTGCGCGGCACAAACTCGAAGGCTGGAAGCAGGCCTTCCGTCTCGACAAGAAGCTGCTTTACAAGCTTGAACGTCCCGAATCCGAGGGGCAAAACTCTCCAGAACCTGCTCAAAAGGCCGCTGAGCCGCCAAATCCCGAAAAGTCAAAGGCGAAAACAAAGTCAAAATCCAAGCCTGGCAAAGCGGAAACCTCCAAGGAAGAAGCGCCCTCCAATGGCAAAGTGAATTTGCTGGTGCGCCTCTATTTTTCCGGCCACGAAAAGCTTACCGAGCAGCGCTGGCTCGACCGCATTCCGGCCGAGGAGCCTTTCAAGGAAGCTTCTCCGCGAGTTGTTCGCCAGGGCGAAGCGCAATTCGATGAAGTCGTGAAGCAGTTCGATTCTTTGGAATAGCTTTGCCAAATAGCCGGAGCTCAGCCGGAGTTCAGGTATAATAGACTCCCGCAGAGGCAATACCCACTTCACAACGAGGGCAGAACGAATGGCGGTACAAACGCGCGTCAAACTTGCCAAGCTTGACGCTCCCAAGTTGCAAGGCCTTGATCGCGACACCCTCATTCGCATTTACCGCACCATGTATCTTTCCCGAAGGCTGGACGACCGCGAAATTCAGCTCAAGCGTCAAAATAAAATTTTCTTCCAGATTTCCGGCGCCGGCCATGAAGCTGTGACCGCGGTTATGGGGCTACTTCTTCGTCCCGGAGTGGATTGGATCTATTCCTACTATCGCGATCGCGCCCTCTGCCTGATGCTGGGGATGAAACCCCTCGAAATGCTCCTGCAGGCAGTCGGCGCGAAGGACGATCCCAGCTCGGGCGGACGCCAGATGCCTTCACATTGGGGACATCCCGGCCTGAACATCGTCAACAAGTCCTCCTGCACCGGCACGCAATTTGTGCAATCCGTGGGCGCTGCGGAAGCCACGCTCTATTATGAAGGGCGTCCAAAAGCCCTGGCACAAGCCAAGAAGGCGCCGCTCGGCGAGTATGTGCGCCACGAATCCGACGAGATCGTTTTTGTCTCCGGAGGCGACGGCGCGACCAGCGAAGGCGAATTCTGGGAATCCTTGAACGCGGCATGCGCGAAGAAGCTGCCGATTCTTTATCTGATAGAAGACAACGGCTACGCCATATCCGTTCCCATCGAAGTGCAAACGGCGGGCGGCAGCATTTCAAAACTCACGCGCGGCTTCCCGGGCCTGCAGGTTGCGGAATGCGATGGAACGGATCCTCTCGAAAGCTATGCGGTCTGCAAAACCGCCGTTCAATATTGCCGCGAGCGTCGAGGGCCCGCTCTCGTTCACGCGCACGTCACTCGCCCCTATTCCCATTCTCTTTCCGACGACGAGAAACTGTACAAGACGCCAGAAGAGCGCGAAGCCGAAGCACACCGCGATCCGATATCCAAGTTCTCTTTGTTCTTGGTTCGCGAAGGCATCCTCGACCAGAAAGAGATCGAGACGCTCGAAGGCGAAGTCGATCAAGAAGTGCGAAACGCGGCCGACCTAGCGCTAGCCGCCGAGGCACCGCAGCTCGATTCGATTCGCGTCAATGTTTATTCGCCTGAAGTCGACCCAACTTCTTCCGCATTTGATGCCCAGCCGCAACTCCACGGTGCGCCCAAGACGATGGTGGAAATGGTCGCCGCAACACTCTCCGACGAAATGGCCCGGGATGAGCGCATCACCGTCTTCGGAGAGGACGTCGCCGATGCCAGCCGCGAAAATAACTTGAAGCAAGTAAAAGGCAAGGGCGGGGTGTTCAAAGCCACCTCCGGCCTGCAGCGCAAATACGGCCACGATCGAGTCTTCAATACGCCGCTCGCGGAAGCCAGCATTGTTGGCCGCGCCATCGGCATGGCTACGCGAGGCCTCAAGCCCGTCGCGGAAATTCAGTTCTTCGACTACATTTGGCCCGCGATGATGCAGATTCGCGACGAGCTTTGCGTCATGCGCTGGCGTTCGAACGGCGTATTCAAGAGCCCGGCCGTGTTGCGCGTGGCCATCGGAGGCTATCTGACTGGCGGCGCCATCTATCACAGCCAGAGCGGCGAATCCATTTTTACGCATTGCCCGGGACTACGTGTCGTGATGCCTTCCACCGCTCTCGATGTCGCCGGGCTGCTCCGCACCGCCATTCGCTGCGACGATCCCGTCATGTTCCTCGAGCACAAGCATCTCTATCGCCAGCCATACAATCGCTCCGAGTATCCCGGCCCGGACTACACCATTCCGTTTGGCAAATCGCGTTTGGTTAAGGAGGGCACCGAGGTCAGCATCATCACCTACGGGGCGCTGGTACACCGCGCCGAAGTAGCCGCCGCACAATTGCAACGCGAAGGCATCTCCGTGGAAATCGTGGACTTGCGTTCACTTTCGCCTTACGACTGGGAAGCCATCGCCAGCACCGTCAGAAAAACACACCGCGTCATTGTCGCGTATGAAGACATGCTCAGCTGGGGCTACGGTGCGGAAATCGCTGCGCGCATCGCCGACGAACTCTTCGACCAACTCGACGCTCCGGTGAGACGCGTCGCGGCGATGGACACCTTCTGCGCCTACCAGCCAAAACTCGAAGACGTGATCCTCCCGCAGACCAGCCACATCACCGCCGCCGTGAAACAGATACTCCAATACTGAGCCGTCAGCCCGCCGGCAATCGACTTACTACTTCCCTGATAATATTGCGAAGCAGCGATTTGGAGTCCGGCAGCCCTGCTGCCGCTGTTCTCATCGGCCCGCACGACTCAATATATGGCGAGGCTCAGTAGGAAACTTTTTCACCCACTTTGGCGTATCCTATAGCAGGGAAGGTTTGAAGCATTGCTATTTTGGAGGTACACAAATGACTTGCCCAAGCTGCAGCAAAGACATCGCAGTCGGTTCGAAGTTTTGCTACAACTGCGGTGCAAAACAGCCGGAATCCGGTGCGCCGGGCCTCTCTCCGGCCACCGGCGCACAAAAGAAGCTCATGCGCTCGAGTACCGACAAGAAAATCGCCGGAGTCTGTGCCGGCCTGGCCGACTACTTCGACGTAGATCCGACCATTGTCCGGCTGCTTTGGTTGCTGTTCGTGATTTGTGGAGGCACGGGCTTTCTCGTATACGTAGTTCTATGGATTGTCCTGCCGCTCGCGCCAGGTGGAGTCGTGCCCACATCGGCGTCCGTCACCACCACGTAGCGTCGTCCACTGAGTATCACCTGTTAGGTTTTGGATTCCGCGGCCCCCGTGACTTCCCTCCGCTCTCGAACAGAGGATAGTCCACCGATATTAGTCCTGCACCCATCGTCGCCAGCGCAAAGCATCCTGTCGCTACAACCAGCGGGTATGCATATTCGTTCACGGCCAGGTAGCTGTGCGGCACATAAACTTTCCACATCAGCATAATCGTCTCGATGGCTAACAGCAGCGCTGCTCCTCGTGTAAATAATCCCAGCAGCAGCAAACCTCCGCCAAACAGCTCAAGCACACCGCAGATGTAAACGAAGTAACCTGGAATAGCGTGCTGTGCAAAGAGCGCGTGCATTGCATTCGTCCGGTGGGCCAGCATGGGGTAGCCGTGAGACATGAAAATGATGCCAAAGGCCGCTCGGAGCATCAGCAAAGCGAACGGCTGCAGCGCATTGAGAGATTTCATCGATTTCCTTCGAAGCAGAGTTGGAAAACGAACTGGCTGCGGCATTTTAGCAGAAAAACAAACTGACCATCGTTGAACGCCGGAGCTGGCCAGGAATCAGGTACAATTCTTACCTAAGAAAAAGTGACGCACCCGAATCCAATGCCAATAAATTGCGTCAGAGCCGAGGTAAACGCCGTTTCTGGCACGGCCATTTTCCTCAAGGATGCCAAGCAACCATCCATCTGCCTGACCTTTGAGATCGCCGCATGAAGCGCAAACTCTTGATTGCCGTGCCCCTGCTTTCCATCGTCGTCCTGTTTGCCTGGATATTCAGGCCAAAGCGTGAATCCCTCGGAGAAGCTTATGTGGGTGAACGAACGGCTACACTTTGGAGCAGCGTCGCGCTGGTTCGCGAACCGCTGGACACCCTGCATTACGGCGACCGCGTCGACGTCGTTGCCCGCCGCAACGACAGCATTAAAGTGCGAACCGCGGGCGGCGAATTGGGATGGGTCGAAGGGCGTTACTTAATGGATCCGGCTCTCTGGCAGCGGAGCGCAAATCTTCTCCAGCAGGTCATGCCTATGACCATGCAAGCTCGCGGCCGAACCAAGGTAGCGACCAATCTTCGTGTTGCCCCCGGCCGCACCCAAGCGCGTCTTTATCAGTTTGCGCGCGGCGTGCCCGTGGAGATCGTCGGGCGGGCGGTAGCAGACTGGGTTCAGGTCCCGGACGAAAAAGATTCTTCGAACGAGGCCCCAGAGACGAAAAAGGAGGATTGGTTCCTGATCCGGGGCCTGGCCACACGCCCGCCAGGAGAATCCACCTCGCGTGCGGCGGAAACAACCACGACGCAGCCCGGCGACCAAACCTTGCCCATCGCCGGTTGGGTGATTGCAAGATTTATCGAACTCGATTTGCCCGATCCTGTCCGCGATGGAGCTTCCTCCTCAAACATCCGCCCGGTCGCCTGGTTTGAGCTGAATCGCGTAACCGATCCTTCCGGCGACAAACCTCAGTACCTCCTGGCGGCGGCGCGAGGACCGGAAGGCCAGCCATGCGATTTCACCACGCTGCGCGTCTATACCTGGAACTCGCGCAAGCAGCGCTATGAGACGGCCTTCATTGAAAATAACTTGTGCGGCCAGCTGCCGGTCCAGATTGGAAAAAGCCCGAAGGGCGATCCCGAATTTCGCTTTCACGAGATGGACGGGAATAAAGAAGAGCGTGTCTATCGGCTCATGCAGACGATCGTCCGCCGCATCCGCGAAGGTTCGGAGAAAGCGAAGCGGCCCGGACGCGCCCGAGAGAGCGACCGGCCTAAAAATAATTTGTTTTGAAAATTGAGTACGCTCACACCGGTTGCGCACGTAGAATTGCCCGGCCACCCGAAAGGAAAAGCAAAAAATGGCGCTGCATATCAGCGAGTCTGAAGTGCGAGCTGTGCTTACCATGCCGATGGCCATCGAAGCTGTCGAACGGATTTCGCGAAAGCAGGCCAGCGGAGAGGCCGTTGTCCATCCTCGCCGGCGTTTTGAGTTGCCGGGAGGAGGTTTTTTTCACTACATGGCTGCAGCGGATTTTTCAGCGGGCTATGTGGCGATGAAGCAGTACACCTATGTGAAGGGAAAGATCAGATTCTTGGTGCCTCTATATGAAATGCCGACGGGCGACCTTGTTGCGTTGATCGAAGCGGATTATATGGGCCAACTGCGCACGGGAGCCGCTTCGGGCGTGGCTACCAAGTATCTCGCTCGGGAAAATAGCCGCGTGGCTGCCATCATCGGGACGGGGGGCCAGGCGCGGACGCAGCTGGAAGCTATCGCTTGCGTGCGAAATCTAAAGTCTGCGCGAGTGTATGGCCGCGATGCCGCGAAGCGCGACAGGTTTTCGAAAGAGATGAGCGAAAAGCTGGGTTTTTCCGTGGGAAGCGCTTCTTCGTCGAGCGAAGCTGTGCACGGCGCGGATATCCTGTGCACCGCCACCACAGCTGCCAGTCCCGTTGTGAGCGGCGCCGATCTCGCGCCCGGCGTGCACATTAACGCCATTGGCGCGAATCACGCGCACAAGCGCGAACTCGATGAAGACGCCGTCGAAAGCGCTGATGTTATTGTTGTGGACTCCATCGAGCAATCGCGCCAGGAAGCCGGGGATCTCATCCTCGCCTTTCAGGGCGACGAAGTGTGCTGGACTGGGGTAAAGAAATTGTCGGATGTCGTTGCGGGGAAAGCGCCCGGAAGGACGAGCGACGCTGAAGTTACGCTGTTCAAGTCCAACGGGATTGCTTCCTGGGATTTAGCCGTCGCCATGAAAGTCTACGCACTGGCAAAAGAAAAAAAATTAGGAAAGGAATTGCCTTTTTGGACCGATGCTGGCGCGCCAGGGCCGCTGCGCTGATTATTGCGCGGCTTCCTTGAGTTTGCGGCTCAGCGCTTGGTGCAGGCGGCTGCGCACGTCGCCCGGCAAATCGATGGGTTCGCAATCGCAGAAAATTTCGATGGTCTTTTTCGTTTGGTCTACTACCAGCCTGCACTCCTCGCAGTCGGCGAAATGGCGCTCGAGTTCCCGTTTCAACGCCCCATCGAGTTCGCCGTCGATGAAATTCGAGAGTTCGCGGATTACGCTCTGGCAGTTCAATTTGCGCCACCTTGCTGGAAATAACGATTCAGCTTCTCCCTCAGCTTCAGCCTTGCCCGCAGCAGCCTCGATTTCACGGCAGGAACCGAAAGTCCCAGCGCGGAAGCCGTATCCTCGGTCGACAATTCCTCGATGTCGCGCAGCACAAAAACCATTCGATAGTCCGGCTCGAGCTCTTCGATCACGCTGGACAAGATTTCGCGCATCTCCGTTTGCGCAAAACGCTGCTCTGGGCCGGGACCCCAGTCCTGCAATTCGCGCGGCATCAACTCTTCATCGCCGGCAATGGGTTCATCCAGCGAAAACTGGTTGGGCCGTCGCTTCCTCAACCGCATCAATGCTTCGTTTGCGGCGATGCGAACCAGCCAGGTATAAAATCGCGAATCGCCTTGAAAATCTTTCAGGTGTGAATACGATTTGAGGAAAGCATCCTGCATCGCATCCTCGGCGTCCTCGCGGTTGCCGGTAATGTTCATCGTCAGCCGGAAAATCTTCCGCTCATAACGATTGACAAGCTCTTCAAACGCGCCCAAGTCGCCTTTTTTTGCGGCGGCCACCAACAGATGCTCGTCTTCGCGAGCAACTTTCGAAGCCAGGCGGTGTGGGTTTGGTGTGCTCAAAAGATTCCGTGGGAACGCATTCAGTATTGCTCCCAACATCTCCGTCTTTACGTTAGCACAAATCACAAACGCGCACGCCTCACTCCCTTCTTTTGATGAGGCAGCCTGGGGGCACGATTCAAAATATTGCTTCCCATTGTGCCAATCGCCCCATCGCAAGCTAACGAGACAACTTGACAGGTTGTGTCTGGCAATTTAGAGTTCTGGCCGGGCCTTCCCCAACGCACGATGGGCTACCGACATTCAGTTTTCCTCCCTGCTTCTTCACTCCGAGAACCATCAGATACCGCTTTATGATATCCGGTATCATTGAGTTGCGTGGCGGATTGGAAGGCGGCAACGGTGGCTCAATTCGGTCCCTGATAAACAGCCTTCGATGTTCCGCGAGAGGCCTTGACCGTTGCGACCATCCGCCGCGAATCGCTGGCGCTTCGAAGAGGAAATAGGCAACACTAGGAAGATGCGAACGCTCCCCGACCATCTGCGGAAAGGCATGAAGCTGGTCATCGTCGGCTGCAATCCGAGTGAGTCCTCCGTGCGCGTCGGCCATTATTATGCCGGACGCACCAACCAATTCTGGCCCATCTTGTATCAAAGCGGAGTGGTGCCTGAACCGTTTGATTATCATGATGATAAGCGCGTGATCGAATTCGGGATTGGGCTCACCGACCTGGTCAAGCGGCCGACCAAGGGAGTGGAAGAATTGACGCGGGAAGATTTTGCCGAAGGCCGGATCGTGCTTTCCCAAAAGCTGGAGGAGTTCTCTCCGCATATTATCGCCTTCAACGGGAAAATAACTTACGAACAGTTTTCGCAGCGTAAGTGCAAGTTCGGTATTCAGAAGGAGCTTCTGTATGGAGCGCGTGTCTATGTTTTGCCGTCGAGTAGCGGCCAGAACACACAGGAGAAAAGCGAGAAATTGAGGCATTTCCGCAAGCTCGCGCAGCTCGTTTCGCGGACCGAGAAGGAACGTGACACCAAGGGGCATGCCGCCGAGGGAGAATAGTACGGAGAGAGTTTATGAGTAACGCAACGCAAGCGGCGACGCCGGGTCCGGTCCTTCTGGAACACAAGCACGACGGCATCGCGGTGTTGGTGATGAACCGGCCAGAGAAACTGAATGCGCTAAACAGCGAACTTTCGACTGCGTTAAACGAAGCGCTCGCTCGGATTGCGGAAGATAACTCGATTCGCGTCATGGTGCTCAGCGGCGCGGGCCGTGCCTTTTGCGCGGGCGGCGACCTCGCGGCCATCGGCAGGGGACGCGAGCGCAATGAGACCGCGGAGCTTGAGCCGATTTTGCGCGCAGGCATGCAAGCCGTTCTGAAAATGCGCCTTATGCCGCAACCAGTGATTGCAGCGGTGAACGGGGCGGCGGCGGGCGCGGGGATGAACATCGCCCTTGCGGGGGACATCCGGATCGCCGCGGACGGCGCGACGTTTGGGCAGAATTTTTCTCGAGTGGGATTGTTCCCGGATTATGGCGGGACGTACTTTCTTCCGGAGCTGGTGGGGCCTTCGGTCGCCGCCGAGATGTTTTACACTGGAGATATGATCGATGCGCAGACCGCGCTGCGACTGGGGATCGTCAGCCGCGTAGTGCCGGCTGCACAGCTGGAAGCGGCAGTGAAGGAATTGGCGCAGAAAATCGCGCAAGGACCTCCGATCGCGATTCGCGCCGTGAAGAAGGTCTTATTCGGAAGAAGTAAGGACGAGCTGGTGAGAGCCCTGGAGCACGAAGTCGAGCTGCAAATGAAGTGTTTTCATTCGGAAGATTGCAGCGAGGGAATTCGGGCATTTTTCGAAAAGCGGCCTCCGCAATTTCAGGGCAAATAGTACTTCGGTCCGGAAGCTTTCCCACGACAAAGCAAACTAAATGGACGATCTGCAAATCACGGCAAAAGAAGTGAGCGAGCGAATCACGCGAGGCCAGAAAATGCTTCTCGTAGATGTGCGCGAGCCGTGGGAATACGATCTTTGCCGAATTCCGGGCTCACAATTGATTCCGCTTGGCACGCTGCCGGCGAATCTGAAAACGATGCTGGACGCGCACGACGTGATTTGTTATTGCCATCACGGGATGCGCAGCCTCGACGCAGCAGTGTGGCTGCGGCAACAAGGCGTCGAAAGCGCGAAATCGATGACGGGCGGCATCGAACGCTGGTCCGTCGAGATAGATCCGCAGGTTCCGCGATATTAGGGCGGCGCTACAGGGACTTACTGCCAGGATTCGGGAATATCTGATGGAGATACAGACAATCGCGATCGTCGGTGCGACAGAGTTGGGCCGCACCATCGCGCGTGCCGCAGCGCTCGCCGGATTGCGCGCGATTCTTGAGGACGTTTCACCTTCCGCGCTTGAGCAGGGAATTGCCTGGATCACGCAGCGGCTCCGCGAAGACCTTGCGCTCGGAAAAATCAGCACGGCGGCTCGTGATGCCGCATTGGCGAATCTAAGCTTGGCAAGCTCCGCAGAGGATGCGTCACGAGAGGCGGATTTGATTATCGAGACAGTTTCCGACGAGATGGAAATGAAGATCGAGTTGTTTACGATTTTTGATAAGTTTGCGAAGCCGGGCGCCATATTCGCGAGTACCACGAGTTCGCTTTCGATCACGGAGTTGGCGGCCGTCACATTTTGTCCGGAACGATGCATCGGGATGCGCTTTTCCACGGATGTCCGGGGGGATGAGAGTCTGGCATTGGTCAAAGGGCGCGAGACTTCCGTGGAGACGATCGCAGTTTGCCGCGAAGTTGGCCAGCGTATGGGAAGGGAAGTGTCCATGGCGATTGGGGACCAGGTCCTTTCCGCCAGCGGGGACGATTGAATTCCGCTGATCGGAGAATCCTTTTGCCGAAGAAAACTGGCGATCAAGAATGGAAACGAGGGACATAAGAGAGAATATGAACAAGGCCATTGTGGAAAAAATTGTGATCCAGCAGGGCGACCTGACGGATATGGACGTGGATGCGATTGTCAACGCCGCGAACAACGACCTGAAACTGGGCGCGGGAGTTGCAGGGGCGATCCGTCGCAAAGGGGGAGAAGAAATACAGCGCGAATGCGATGTGATCGGAAGCATCCCCGTCGGGTATGCGGCCATCACGGGCGGCGGCAAGCTGAAGGCCCGTCACGTGATTCATGCGGCGAGCATGCAGCTCGGCGGACGGACCACTGCGGCCAACCTGCGCAATTCCGTCGCGCACTCCCTGCGAATCGCCGCGGAGCGTGGCCTAAGAACAATTGCATTCCCCGCCGTGGGGACAGGAATCGCGGGGTTTTCGATGGAGGAGTGCGCATCCATCTTGCTTGAAGAGACTGTGCTGCATCTGAAGACGCAACCCTCGGTCGAGAAGATTTACTTCGTGCTTTTTGACGACGGGGCCTGCGAAGTATTCCTCCGCGCGTGGAAGCGGATGCAAACCGACTCATTCGCGGCGGGCGGAAGGGAGTAAGCGCCGGCTCCGCCCTGTTTCCTTAACGAATTCACAGCTCTGTCCATGCACGCTCGACCTTTTCACCATCCAACCTAGTCGATTGGCCTCACAAGCCTTATCGCGGTCCACCCAGGCTGGTGGGCTTCCCTGCCTAGCTCCGAGCGGAGAAGAAGGCATAGTTCGCCCCCTCCCCCATGTTTTTGAAAAGATGTGAAAAGAAAGGATTTAGGAGATAGGGGTCTGCAAAAGATGTGATTCTAAAAGGCTTACAAGTCGTTTATTTTTATATTCTTTCGAGGCATCCGAAAAGATGTGATTACAAATGATTTAGGGGGCCGCCCCCCCTCGAAGGGATGGATGCCGCGAAGAAGATGAGAGTGAAAGAGTCAAGGCCAGAGCCAGACTGCGATGCAATTCTTCCTGACTGGTATACTACCCTATCGGTAAAAAAAGTCAAGCGGAATTTGAACTCGATACGAGTTCCGCGCTAACGCGCCAACACAAGAGTTAGCGCCCGGCTCCAAACGTCACTTCCTTCCAGGACTTGCCGGAGTTACCGCAGGCGGGAATACAAAACAAGCGGCACGAAATGAACTGCCACCACAACAAAAGAGTCAGATTGGCGAGAGTGGCCACCGAATCAAGCAGGCCTGCAAACCACCGAGGCCGCTGCTCACATCGGATTGGGTTTTTCGCTGGTTGACACTGAGCCGTTCAACTTGTGCAATTTTGCCAGCTGCTCCCGTACCTGATCCGTGTTTTTCGCCTGGGGAGCCAATTCCAAGTACATTTGCAACTCTGCGATCGCCGTGGCGTAGTCGCTTTTGCGGGCAAAAATTTCAGCCAGTACGAGATGCAGCTGGGGAAAACGAGTGCGCAGGTCTACGTGTTCCGCCGTGAGCGCGCTCTTTTCAGCGTCTTCGATGCGGTTGAGCTTGAGATTCGCAACTGCGTTATAGAAATAGGCCTCGGCGTAATTCAACGGATCAAGGTCCAGGAGGTAACCAGAGACGGACGCCTGATTCAAAGGATCAAGATCCAAGATGTGACCAGTAAGTTTAAGGACATCTGCCCAGTTTTCTGCTTGGTAGGCCATAAACGCGAGCGACAGATAAGGCGGCAGGAACTTGGTATCTATGGTCGTGGCTTGGATATAAGCGGTGCGAGCCGCGTCGTCCTGATTTTCCTTTTGTAAAACGGTGCCCAACTGAAACCAGGCGTTCAGGTACTTGGGGTAGATGCCCACAGCCTGCTCAAAATATTTGTGTGCGTCGGCTAGTTTGCCGTGCCTCTCGGCATCGAGGCCTTTCTCAAACGCTTTTCTGGCGTCACTGGGCGCTCTGTAGGGAGTGGCGCTCAGCGTCAGGCCTTTGATTTTTGTGGCTCTCTTCACGACGATGGCACCGACATCAATACTGTTGCCGAAACTATCGAGGTCCATGAGGCTGATGACGCCAAAGTGAAAACCAGAAGCCGAGGCCCGGAGCTCACAATTCTTCAATTCGCGCCGCGAAATTCCCATCGTCAAGTCCTTGCCAGGCGCGCTAGTTTGCGGGGCCGAGTCGGCGCTAGCATCAAGAAATGTATCGGTTCTTGATCCCAATTGCATGCTGAAATCGCCGCGCATGGATGTATGAATCTGTTGACGCACTCTGTTGTTGCAAATCCGTTCAACCATCACGTCGTTTGGAAGAGCTGTGCCGTCGTCGGCTGCAACGCGTCCGCTGAGAAACATCACGAAATCGCCTGTCGGTTGACTTGGCTCCATACTCGGGGGAGTGGGAGTCGCAGACCGGCTCGGGGGCGTGGAAGGCGGTTGCGGAGTTGGTGGAGCAGGGGGTTTTTGGGCCACTGCAACTGGCAACAGTACAGGCATTGCAAGCGCAAGCAGGACGAATATGCGCAGACGATGGCTCATATATGGGTTCCCAAGGAGGGAACCACAGGTGTGCAAAATTCTAGGGCCCTAGCTGTTTCAAGTCAAGGCCACCGAGTCCAGGGTTGAAGGCTGCGATTATCCCGGGCGTCTACCGGAAACTGACCCAGGAGAAGATTTGGATGGGCATCGCGAATGGGTTGTGAGGGCCGAAGACCCAAAGTGACGCTGTTTCTCACTTGCGACACACGTGATCGGTTGCTACTGGCCAGGCTTTTTCAGGACCGGGCGGTCGCCGGCGGGAGGCGGGGGAGGAATTGTGGAGGCAGGCGTCGCGCCAGTGGCGGGGTTTGCAGCGGAGATGCCGCCTTCGGCGTAGGCCTTCTTGAGCCAGCGCTCGGCTTCGAGCTGCGCACCGCCCGTGTCGTCATTGGTTTGCTTGGCTTTGCTGTATTCGTTGACGGCACGCTCGCGCTGGCCGAGGAGATCAAAAATCTTGCCAAGATAAATGTGGCCCCAGACTTGGGTCCATTTCTCGGAGGGCTCGGGAACAGCTTGCAGCGATTCGCGGAAGGCGTTGGCAGCGGCCTGATAATTCTTCTGGTAGAAGAAGGCTTCGCCCATGCGGAAATTGGCTAGCGGACGGCCAGGCTGGATCGTGAGAGCTCTCTGATATTGGCGTATGGCGTCGTAATAGAGGCCTTGCTCGGCGAGCTCTTCTCCGCGGGCAATAGCGGCGCGAGAGCGAAGGGAAGTGCTGCCTTTGAGGACGAGATTGTTGGGGTCGATTTTGATGCCCCCGGGTTTCGGGCGGCCGAAAGTCTCGACTGTAAACGGGGATTCTAGACCGAGGACGTCCACCCACTTTGTTTCTGGATTGCCTTCCGTATCAATGCGCAATTGGACGGGCATGCTGAAGGTGTCGATAGGCTGCTTGATTTTGCCGACGACGCGAAATCCCTTGGGAGTGCGGTAGACGACGTACTCGACGGTGAAGTCGGGCACGCCGGTGGAATTGAGCCACTGCGCAAAAAAGGCGCGGAGATTCGGAGCAAGTTCGCCGGGTTTGGCGGCTGCCTGGACGTCTTTATCGGCCAAGTTAATGAAGTCATCGATGCGCGCGGTCTTGCCGGCGTACTGAGTTGCAAAATCGTGGAGAAGAGTCCTGAAGGCGACATCGCCCATGAGGGCACGAAGCATGTGGAAAACCATGGCGCCTTTGTTGAGGACAACTGAGCGGTAGTCGCTTGAATAGGGCGCGAGGCGAGCTGCCTGGGCGATGGGGGCGGCGTCTTCATACATCAGGGCGCCGACTGCAAATTCGTCAACGGCGCGGAGGCCAGCTTCCTTGCCGGCGCTTTGCTCGGCGTACATCTCTTCGCAGTAGCGCGAAAAGCCGTCGGTGACCCAAACATCAGCGGGCGAGGCTGGAAGGATGGAGTCGCCAAACCACTGAGAGGCAACGAGGCGGGCGATGGTGCGCTCCGCGGTTTTCGGCTCCCAAAGGCGGCGGCTTAGAAGAAGAACGCCGGGAGCAGAAAAATCGCGGACAGTGCCATCGGGCAATTGAATCACGGTAAACGCGGGGTCTTGCAGGCCGCCGAACATGTCGGAAAAGACCGTAACGGCGCGCGCGACGTCGTCCGCAAAACCCTGGGCGTTGGCGGAATCGGAGCGCGGAGCGTAGACGGCTACTTCGATACCTTCGGCTTGCTTGGGACTCAACTGGAGATTTCCGGCGACGAAAGTGCCGTGCGGGCCGGGAGTCGGGCACTCGAATGTGTAGAGGAGGCGTCCGCCGTCGCCGGCTGCTTTTCCCGCCATGGGTGTTGGCGCGGAACTCTTGCCAGAACCCGCAACGGCAAAGGTGTCCGGCACGTTTAGATGAAACGTGGCGGTATAACGATTGGAGGGAAAGTCGGTGAGGGGGAACCATCTGGCGGGAAGAAGGAGATAGGCATTGTCGCGGCTGATGACGGCGGCGCGGACGCCGGGGACAGGGCTGTTTTCTTCATTGGCGAGCATGCCGGAATAGGTAAAGGTCAGAGTGACTTTTCCGCCCGCGGGCACAGGTGTAGGCAAGGTGACGAGAACGTAGAGAGGATTCATTGAATCGCGGCCAAAACCCAACGATTTACCCTCGGCGGTTTTTACGTCGCTGACGATGAGATTCGGATGCAACTCGACGCGGAGATTGCCGGTTACTTCGGTAGCTCTGAAGTCGATCTTCGCGATGGCGCTGACGGACTGGCGTGTGGAATCGAGCGTGGCGGAGATGTCGTAATGTTCTGCGAGAAAACCGATAGGCCGGGGCGGTGCCTGGGCTCGGAGCGGAAGAGCGGCGCAGGCGAACGCCACGAGGAGCAAGACGGCAGACTTAGCTGGAATTTTTCGGCGGAGGGGCATCCAATACCTTTTAGCGGGCACCTTTCACAGAGGTGCAAACCGACACCTTTCTACTTATATAGGATAGCAGACACGGGGCTAAGCGTTGCCAGCGGCAGTTGAGAGAAGGCCGACAATCGCGTCGGCGGCACGGTCGACGGCGCCCGGAGGCCCCAGGCGTGTACGGACATCAGCGAGGCCGGCTCGAAGTGCCTCGCGAGCGCGCGAATCATTCAGGAGGCGGAGGACCTCTGCGGCGACTCTCTTCGGAGTGAAGTCCTTTTGAATCAACTCGGGAACGACTTGGCGTTCGCCAATCAGGTTCACCATGCTGAAGAAGGGCGTGCGGACGAGAGGTTTGGCGAGCAGGGCTGTGAGAGGAGTTACGCGATAGACGACGACCATGGGGACATCGAGAAGCGCGGCCTCGATGGTGGCGGTGCCGCTGGAGACGATGGCAGCGTCGGCGGCGGCGAGCGCGTTATAGGTCTGTCCTTCGACGATGCGGAGGCTTAGCGCGGGGTCCCAACCCATTTGAAGGTCGTGCATGTTGCTGTGAGCGGCTGCGGCGACGACAAACTGCGCGGGGCGCTGCTGCTGGATACGAACACAAGCTTCGCGGATTATGGGCATGTGCTGGGTTAGTTCGGCGTGCCTGCTGCCGGGCAAGATCGTGACAATCGACTGGGCAGGATCGAGATTTTGTTCGCGGCAGAAGTTCTCGCGGGATTTCGTAACTTGCACGGCGCCGACGAGGGGATGACCGATAAATTTCGTGGGAACGCCGGCGTTGCCGAAGAAGGCCTCTTCGAACGGAAAAATACACAGAGCTTGCGAGAAACGGCGGCGGACGATGCGCACTCGCCAGGGGCGCCACGCCCAGAATTGCGGGCAGATGTAATAAATGTTGCGGACTCCAAGCGGGCGGAGCTTGCGAGCGAGGCGAAGATGAAAGCCGGGAAAATCGGTGAGGATGGCGAAAGGCGGCTTGCGGCGTTGGGCTTCGGAAACCAGATGACGCATGGCGCGGATGAGAGAGGGAAGGTGGCTGAGAATTTCCGTGATGCCGACGACGGAGACTTCCTTGTAATCGGTGATGACGTCTACGCCAGCGGCGCGCATTTGCGGGCCGCCCATGCCGAAGAGGGTCACGTCCATGCGTTTTTGCAATGCGGTGGCCAGGCGTGCGGCATACATATCCCCGGAAGCTTCGCCTGCGGAAATGAGGAGCGGAATGGGAGGCATGCGGGGCGGCGACAATCAGTCGGTCGCGGGCTGAGGAGTGGGCAGCGGCCCGCGCGGCTGCTCTGCGAGATGGCCGGCCGCATCGCGCGCGTCTTCGGGCAAGCCGAGTTCCTGCTCTTTGTATTGGAGTTGGTAGAGGCGGTAGTAGATGCCGCGCTGCGCGAGGAGCTCTTGATGGGCGCCCTGTTCGCGGAGGCGTCCTTTGTGGAAGACGAGAATGCGCGAGGCGTATTGAATGGTGCTAAGGCGATGAGCGATGACGAGAGAGGTGCGGCCGGAGAGTAGGCGGTCCAGCGCCTCGCGGATTTGCAGTTCGGTTTTGGTGTCTACGCTGGAGGTGGCTTCGTCGAGGATGAGGAAGCGTGGGTTGTGGGCGAGGGCGCGTGCGAAACAGATGAGCTGGCGCTGGCCGACAGAGAGAGTGGAGCCGCGCTCGTTGACGCTCGTGTCGACGCCTTCGGGGAGAGTGCGGACAAAATCGCCGAGACCGATTTCGTCAACGGCGCGTTCGACGGTCAGGCGGTCGATGCCGGGAGAACCGAGACGGACGTTGGACTCGATGGTTCCGGTGAAGAGGAAGGAGTCCTGTAGGACGATGCCAAAATGCCGGCGCAGATCCTGCAGGTTGAGAGTCTTGATATCGATGCCGTCGAGAAGAATCTGGCCGCGCTGGACGTCGTAGAAGCGGAGGAGCAGGGAAATGAGAGTGGTTTTGCCGGCGCCGGTGTGACCGACGATGGCGAGAGTCTGGCCGGGCTCGACGCGGAAGGAAACATCGCGCAGGACCCAGTCTTCATCAGCCGGTTCGGGGACATCGCGGTAGCTGAACCAGACGTTGCGAAATTCGATTTCGCCGCGAGGAGAATCGAGGCGGACAGCCTGGGCAGAGGAATCAATGGTGATGGGCTCGTCGAGCAGGCGGAAGATGCGTTCGGAAGCGGCCATGGCGGATTGCAGAATGTTGAATTTTTCGCTGAGGTCCTGAATGGGGCGGAAAAAGCGGGTCGCGTACATGGTGAAGGCGGTGAGCACGCCGAGGCTGAGGCCGCTGGAAAGGACGCGATTGCCTCCGGACCAGTAGATCAAGGTGATGGTCGCGACGCTGAGGAATTCAACGGCAGGGTAGAAGAGCGCAAAGGCGAGGATGGCGTCATACCAAGCTTTCATATTGTCGCGGTTGCGCTTCTCGAATTCGATGCGGGCCTTGCGCTCGCGATTGAACAATTGCACCGCGCTCATTCCAGAAATATATTCCTGGAGGAAGGCGTTGATACGGGCGATGGCGGTGCGGATGCGGCGGTTGGCGTCGCGCACAAACTTGCGGAAGAAATAGGTGACCACGAAGATGAAAGGGAGGACTGCGAAGGCATCGAAGGCGAGACGATGGTCCACGGTAAACAGAAAAGCGGCCATGACGACGAGGAGAAAGAAATCGTTGATCATGGTGACGACGCCGGCGGCAAAAAGGTCGTTCAAGGCGTCAACGTCTGTGGTCACGCGCGTAACGAGGCGGCCGACAGGGTTGCGGTCGAAATAGCTCATGGGCAGACGCTGGATGTAAGCAAAGATTTCCCTGCGCATGTCGTACATGGTTTGCTGGCCGACGCGCTGCATGATGCGAATTTGCGCGTACTGGGCCAGGAAATCGGAGATGAGGATGGCCAGGAAGGCGAAGCTGATCCATTCGATGCCGCGCCAAGCCTGACTTTCTGGAATGAGATGTGTAAGAGCGGGAGTAAAGTAGCCGTCGATGGCTTTCCAAAAGAGCCAGGGAGGGGCGAGTTCAAGAGGAGTGACGACGGCGACGAGTGCCATGGCGAGAACAACGCGCCATTTGTACGGCCGCAGATACTGCATCAGGCGACGCATGAGGCGCGCGTCGTAGGCTTTGCCAAGCTTCTCTTCTTCGTGAATATTGCTCATGCGCGTTCGAGTTCTTCTTCCAGCAATTGCTTTTGATAGAGGTCGGCGTAATAGCCGCCGCGCGCGAGAAGTTCGTCGTGCGTGCCGCCCTCGGTGATGCGGCCATCGCGCAAGACGACGATTTGATCGGCGTCGCGGACGGTCGAAGTGCGGTGCGCGATGAGAATCGTGGTGCGGCCGCGCATGATGCCGCGCAGGCGGCTGAGGATGCGCTCTTCGGTCTGAGTATCGACGCTGGAGAGCGAGTCGTCGAGGATCAAGATACGCGGGTCGCGCACAATGGCGCGGGCAAGGGCGGTGCGCTGCTTCTGTCCGCCGGAAAGCGTGATGCCGCGTTCGCCGACCATGGTGTCGTACTTCGCGGGAAATTCCTGGACGTCACCGTCCAGGCTGGCAACTTCGGCGGCTTCGCGTACTTGCTCGAGATCAAATTTTGGCAACCCGAAGGCGATATTTTCGCCGACGGTTTCGCTAAAGAGATAGGTGTCCTGCGGGACGTAGCCGATGGCGCGGCGAAGCGTGTCGAGCGGCCATTCGCGAATGGAGCGGCCATCGATGAGAACAGCCCCATCGGGCGCTTCCCAAAGACGCGCGACGAGCGCTGCGAGAGTGGTTTTTCCGCTGCCCGTTGGGCCGACGATTGCGAGCGTCGAACCAGCGGCGATGCGCAAGTTGATGTCGTGAAGAACGCCGTCCGCGGCGGAACCATTGCCATTTCCGCCGCCATTGGCACTGGCTCCGGCCATCGTGGTCGGATAAGAAAAATTGAGATTGCGAAACTCAATTTCGCCTTCGACATTTGTTTCAGGTGGGACGGTGGCGGCGCGGTCATCGATTTGCGGTTGCGCAATGAGAATGTGGTTCAGCCGGCCCATGGAAGCTGCGCCACGCTGAAATATGTTTGTGACCCAACCCAGGGCGATCATGGGCCAAACCAGGATGCCGAGATAGCTGTAGAAGGCGATCAGCGCGCCGAGAGAAATTCGGCCGGTTAGCACGAGATGGCCGCCCCGCCATAAGACGATCAAGAAAGTGATGCCGATGAGAGCCTGAAGCGAAGGCATGAACATGCTCCAAGTACGGATCAATTTCACGTTGCGGGAGACGTACTCGCGGTTGGGCTCGTCGAAGCCGCGAATTTCGGCTTGTTCCTGGGCGTAGGCGCGTACGACGCGGACGCCGGCCAGATTCTCCTGCACTTTGGCGGAGAGCGTCGCAAGGGATGCCTGGATTTTTTCGTACAGCTCGTGGATGACCTTTCCGAAATGCTGCACAACCACGGCAACGACTGGCACAGGCAGGAGAATCCAGAGCGTGAGCGTACCAGAGAGTTGAGACATGACGAGGATCGCGAGAGCCATGCCGATGACAGTCTGGCCGCTGTACATAATTCCAGGACCCAAGACCATGCGCACGGCGTTGAGGTCGTTCGTGGCGCGGGACATCAGTTCGCCGGTGCGATTGCGTACGTAGAATTCCGGCTCCATGAGCAGCAAGCGATTCAGCAGGCCGCCGCGGATGTCAAACTCGATGTCGCGCGAAACGCCGATCAGCACCCATCGCGTCCAGAAGGAAAGCACGGCGCGTATAGACACGAGAGCGATGAGCAGCAGGCAATAGATCCCCAGCGCGTGGCGGCTATGTGGAGAGTAAAAGGGGATCATGCGGCTCAACCAGGAGCCCGCAAGCAGATGCCCTTGCGCACTTCTCTCAAAGGGATGTGCGCTTCCGGCGAGGATGTCGGTAAGGACTCCGGTGGCGAGAGGGATTACGTTTTGAACCACGCTCGAAACGACCAAGGCGAGCATTCCGAGAGTGATTGATCCGCGGTAGCGCCCCAGGTAAGGAAGGAGACCAACAAGATTTTTCCAGGAGGAAGATTTGGACGGCTTTTTGGCGTCCGAGGCGGCGCCAATGGTTGCCGCGGCTGCGCTCATCGGAGCACCGACCGGGCCGTGGACAGGGACGGCGATTCCAAGAGGAAATGTTCGTAAGTGCGGTCGAGCGATTGGTAGCGTTTTGTCGCGGGATTCCAGGCGATGCCGATAGGCAGAACATGGGGATCGGTCGCGTCGGTGCCCTTGAGAGCCGTGAAGTACAACTGGATGCCCTTGACGGGGTCCTGGTCATACTGCACGCGCCAGCCGGCGACCGGCGCCAGGGGCGTTAGCGCGAGATAGCCCTTGGAATTTTTCAGATATTCATCGCAGCGGAGAAGTTCCGACCATTGGCCATCGGAATTTTCGGCAATCACCGCCCGAGTCACGATGGTTCCGGGCAATTGATTTTTTGGCGTTTTCGGGACGACATTCGCGGCGAGAAACTGCTGCTTTCCGGTTTTCGCCAGATCGCCGAAGACGAGGACCTGGGTTTCCTTTCCGAGCAGATTTTGCGCTGCGGCCTGCATTTCTTCCGGCACCGCGGGTTCCGCAGGTTTGGCCGGCGTTTCCGCCACGGGCTTCGGTGCGGGCTCGCCGCCGCAACCAGCGAGCATCAAGGCGACGAGCGCGAGGGAGCTTGCCGCAATGCGGAGTAAAATTCGGCGCGTAAGCGCAAAGCAAAAGTTAGAACGGCGCCCCTGCCCGCGCGCGTCAAATAGCGCAGTAGAGACGGGCGCATTCGCACTGCAGTCGAAAGTTCTTCGTGTTTCGTCCATTATAAAATTGTCGCCGGCGTGAGAGTTACTATACGCCCAGCTTGGCATCCTTTTCCGGGGTGATGAGAACTTTCCTTCCGTGTGAGCCGATCTGTGCACGCGACATTGAAGCGCAATACAGAGATTCTAACCGCTGCCGAGCGTTCGTGGAAGCACCCGCCGAAAGGAGGTTCCTTGCAAGCCACGGTTAACGATGGGCCAGAATCGCGTCGAGGCGCCCTTCAAAATTTTGTTCTCCTTCAGACCAGAGCTGACTGCGCTCGGCGGGGAGGGCTCGCTCAATCGATTCGACCCAGGTGAACAACTGTTGGATGTTCTCGCGCGTCTTTGCGTGATATTCCTTCAGGTTGCCGGGCACGGACATCCATTGGCGAAAAGTGTGCTCCAGGGGATGGTCGGAAGACTCGAAGGGATTCGAAGCGGCGCCGGGAGCGAGCAGGCCGGCATGTCCGGTAAAAAAGTGTTCGAAGCCGAGATCGGCGGTGAAGTGGCCTTCGGAAGCGGCGATGCCACCGTCATACTCGGGGCCATTGCATGTGAGGAGCAGCGGCTCCGGCTTGTGCATCCACTTGAGGCTCCCGGCGTCAAAGCTCCAGAGGTCCCATTTTGCGGCGACGATGTAGGCGCTGTCCGGGTGGATGTGCTGAGCCGCAAGTGCTGCGACTTCCGCCGCCCCGTAGCCGAGATCCTTCAAGTCCCACTCGGCCAGGGGAATCTCGGTGGCGTCCACCGGCTGCACGGTCAGTTCTTTGAATGCGCTATCCGACGCGGACAGCGGAGCGGTCGCGAGAAATCTCGCGAACTGGGCGATCAGGGTGGTTTCGGAGAAATCGCGCGTCCACACGCGCAAGTAGGCTCGATTTGCCATAGATGGTTAAACCTATTAATTATACTTGTGTAAGTGACGAGAGGCGAATTCAGGCGTGGTTCGCAAGTAAGATTTAGCGATCGCTGCTACCCGCGGTTTGCGAGCGGGTCATTGGGGGCTCTGGTTCCGGCGGCGTCAAGCTTGCTGCAATTTGTTGCAAGCGTTCCTGGAGCGCGTCGCCGACGCCTGCAAAAACTTGCGCGCACGTCTCGCGTAATTTTTCCTCGGCTCTGGCGCCGATGGTGGCGACCGCTTCGCGAGATTGATGGTCCAGGCTGGCCACGGTAGCGAGCATCCACTGATTCGAAACGTTTTCGAGCCGGCTTCTGTGTGCTTCGGCAGCTTGATTGCTCAATTGGGTGTAGATGTCGCGCATCTCCGCGCCATGCGTTTCGACGGTGGATTTCCACGCGTCGAGCAGCGGGGCCAGGCCTTCCTTCACTCTCACGTTTGCGTCCGCGACACCGCCTGCCAGGGCGCTGCTCATTCTGACTTGGAACTGCTGCAAAAAGGTTTCCTGCTCAGCCGTAACTTTCTGCGTCAGCTCCGCATGGGTGGCGTCGAGTTGCAGGCGCGTTTCGCTTAACGACCGTTGTGTCTCTTCGCCAAAACCCTGGAGTTCGTTCCGGGCCTGGCGCTGGATTTCATCCGTGAAGGCCGCGGTAGTAGTCTCGGCGGCTTCCGCAAAAAGTGCCCGCGCATGCTCAAACGCTTCGCGCACGACTTCTTCCAACTGCGTTTGGGAATGACCGATGAAACTGCGGCTGGAGTGATCCAGTTCGCTGGCGAAGACGCTGGAAACCTCGCCGGCCTTCTCCCGAAAGTGATTCCCGGCCTGCTCGACCGTTTTTTCCGTGAGGTTCTGAATCTGGGTCTGGGCCTTTTTCTCGTACCACTCCGCGGATTTCATGATGTCGTCGACGGTCTGATGTTTCAGGTCGGAAATTTTGGATTCGATTTCCGTCAGGTTGCGCGCGGCGACTGCTTGGGCAGCCTCCTGCAAGAGCTCGTCAACTCCTCCGAGATTTTCGCGGAAACGGGCCAGCGATTCGGCGAAAGCCTCATCCGCCGACGTGCGAATGCGGTCCTGCTGCAAAGTCATGGCGGCATCCAGAAGGGAGCGGCCACCGGCGAGGCGGTGAATGGCATCCTGAGTTTTTGAGATGTGGGGCTGGACCATCGACTCGATCTGCTGGTCAAACCGCGAAACGGCGAGCTGACAATTTTCTTCAAACGTATCGCGGATGCGCGCATTGAGCTCTTCGAGAAGCGTTTCGGACTGTCGGTGCAATTCATTGCGATGCAGACTGAGGACGTCGTCGATCTGCGTCTCAAAACCCGCCAGAGCCTGCCTCTCCGCGGTTTCGATGCGTGAGGAGAGGCGCTCGAGGCGCTCGCTCGATTCGGCGGCCCGGCCTAAGGCGGATTCGAGGCTTTGCGATTGCTCTTGCAAAGTGTTGCGCAACCCGGCTATGCGCTCCTCGGCTTCCGCTGCTGCGGCGCTTATGGATTCACGAGCTGCGCTGGCGTGCCGGCTAGCTTCTTCTTGCACTTGCGACACGAGGCTGCTCGTGCTTTCGCCGAGGCTGGCAGACGCGGCCGCCGCGGACTCATGAACTGCAGCAGAATGCCGCGCGGTTTCTTCCTGTAAGAGATTGCGCAACGCAGCGACACGCTGCTCGGCGTCATCCGCCGCGCTGCCCACGGAATCCCGAACTGCGGAGCTGTGGCGGCCGGCTTCTTCCTGCACTTGGGAGAAAAGGCGATGCACATGCTCGTCGAGGGCTGCTGAGGCTTTTTCCTGCGCAGTCGCGAGCGTACTTTCGAGTGTTGATTGCAAGCGCGAGTGCGCACCCTCGACGTCGCCGTTGAGCTGACCTTGCCAACTCGATTGCGCTGAGGTGAGCGCCGCGGTGATCAGCTGTTGAATCTCATTCGCTGCCTTGCTCAGGGCTTCGCGATTCGCGTTTGCGGCCAATTCATTTTGCCGCGCAACGTCGTCGACTTCGCGCATCGATTCGGCAGCGCGATCGGCGATTTGTGCCTCCGCTTGTTCGGCTTGAAAGCGCAGCCGGGCGGCGGACTCTTCCGCCTGATGGGAAAGCGCGCGCAGAGATTCCGCCGCGCTCGCAAGCTGCTTCGTCTGTTCTGTGCGTTCCGTGGCGCCTCGATCGGAAATCTGCTGTGTCAATCGCCGCGTAAGCTCTTCAAGCTGGGGTGCAATCCAGCGCGGGAGGTCTCTTTGTAAGGCCTCCGCAGCGGCCGAATGAGCGATGCGCGAGCGGGTATCGGACTCTTGCTGGATTTTCTCGATGGAGCCGGAAACTTGTTGCGCGAGTTGTTCGCGAGCGATCGAAAATTTTTGTTCCCACTCTTCCATCGACGCGCGTGTTTCGGCCGCTACGGCTTGCGCGGCAACCTCGCGAGCTGCGGCCTGAATCTGCTGCTTGGCGTCCGCCACCAGCCGCGCCATGTGGCGCGCAAGTTGGAGTGAAGCGTCGGTGGCACTCGCGGGAGCAGGGAAAACGCGCAGATTGTCCTGCGCGGACGGCTGGACAGATTCCGGCTCCGTCAAGGGCAAATGAATTTCCTCGGTTTCCGAAGGTCTTGGTGACGAGTTCTGTGCGTCCTCTTGAACCGTTGTAACGCGCACGCTTTCTGAAGGGGCGAACCAATCCGGTGGAGGGAAGGCAATGCCCCAAGTATTCCCAGGGACTTCCAACTCGAGGGCGACTTGGAAAAGTTGTCTCACGGTGCGCGGACGCTGGATCCATGCCACTCGTCCTCGAACGGTTCTGGGAGCCTGGCCTGCTTCGGGATGGGGGACTTCGAGAGTGACCCACATATTCTTCAAAACGTAGTGCTTCGATTGGTAGCGGCAGCCGTGACAGTTGATGATGAGAGTTGAGGTGCGTTCCGTGAAAGGGCGTCCGAGCGCGTCAACACCCGTTACCGCGAGCGGCACGGCCTGCATGATCCGCGTGCTGCGGCGCTTGCGCAATTCCTCGTTTTGGTGTGCCACCGGTTCAGACATCATTTCCGCTGTTTCATCGGCAAGATTGCCGCCTTGCTCATCCATCCACACCGTCGCCGCTCCTAGAGACTGTCCGCGCTCGCAGAATGTCTACGACTGCTTGGTCGTTGTACTTTGCGAGGTACCTTCCGAGGCCGGCGCGCGGTGCGTTCCAGTGAGGAACTCCCAAGCTTCTTTTGCGACCCAGATTGGTCCCACAAGCAAATAAATTGGCCCTTGAAAAAACGCCGGATGGTTTCCTTCGATCTTGTGTCCCAGAAGGAGAAAAATCCAGCCGCCCACGAAGAAGCTCGCGCCCCAAATCCATTTCGTGAGGATGAGAAGAATGATCCCCAAGAAAATCATGGGGATGCCGACACCATGGAGCAGCTTGTTCCAGCCGGAAGAATGCTCGTGATCGTATTGCGACATGTAGTGCGCCAGACCGGGCATAGCGCACCTCCTTGCGGTGGGGACAACTCCGCGGAAAAGCAGACTCTATACCCAAAAGGGAAAGTTGGCTAGAGCCGACTATACGTACTAGGACGAGGTTCAAAATTCCTTCGGGAAAGATGCTCAAGGGGAAGATTCTGCTGAATTAAGAGCAATCTTTCGGAGCGTTTCACTGATGAGCTGGACGCGGAACGCCTACAAATCTCGGCGGCCCTCGAGCGCTTTGAGCATGGTGACCTCGTCGGCGTACTCCAAATCGGCGCCAACGGGAATGCCCACGCCAATGCGCGTGACGCGGACGCCGAGAGGCTTCAGTAATTTGGAAAGATAGATGGCTGTGGCTTCTCCTTCGGCGGTCGGATTTGTGGCGATGATGATTTCTTCGACCGTTCCGCCTTTCAGCCGCTCGATAAGCGACTTTATCTTCAGTTGCTCTGGCCCACGTCCGGACAGCGGCGACAGGGAACCGCCGAGCACGTGGTACATGCCGCTGTAAGTGCGCGTTTTTTCGATGGCCATGATGTTGTGCGCTTCTTCGACGACGCAGATCATTTTCTTGTCGCGATTCGAACCGGTGCAGTAGTGACAGGGGTCATTGTCCGTGATGTTGCTGCAGACTGAGCACTCCCGGATTTTTTCTTTAGCGTTGCGAATGGCGTCCGCCAGGCCAAGAGCGTCTTCAGGCGCAGCGCGCAAGATAAAAAATGCCAGCCGCTGAGCGGTTTTCTGTCCGATGCCGGGAAGGTGTTTCAATTCGTCGATGAGGCGTTCGACAGGAGCGGCAAAATCAGGCATGCATGATGTGTAGCACAGCCAGCATCTGCGCGCAAACCGGGCGGAGCACGGAGCTTGCTCGGCCGTGCTAGGTCACTCTATTTAGCTCTATTAAAGAGGTGTCCCGTCGGAACCATGCGTCAAGATTACCTTCCTCAAACCCCCTGCTAACCCAATGAAAAAAGACACTTTAGTGAAAGCATGGTTACTACCTCTAGGGCGCCAGCCAACAAACTGCAAGATTCCAGCCGTCGCCCGTTCTACCATCAGAACTAATCGAGCGGTGAGTCCGAGGAATACCCATGCCCCCTGCCATCCTCTTGTTGGTTCTCTTTGGGTTGCTGGTCGTCGTCACTCCGTTCTTGACGATTGCTCTTTTTGTGCGCGAAGCAAAACTTCGCAGGCAACTCAACGAACTCGCCGAGGAAAACACCAGGCAGCATACAAAATTGCAACGTGCAGTTGGTGAACTGCAAGGCAAGCTCGCGGCAACCTCTGCGCCAACGACGCCCGTGGCAGAGAAGCCAATCAGTGCGGAGCCGCGCCAGCCGAGTCCCGTTTCTGTCCCGCGATCCTCCCCAACTGTGCAGATTCCTCCACCCGTCGTAGTCTCCCCGCGCGTGGAGTTGAAGCCATACGTGCCGGCGCCAGCAACGCCGCCGATTCCGCCTGCTGCTGCGCCGCCTCCGGAGGCGAAACCAACTCTCCCGGCCGCGCCACCAAAAATCATTCCGACGCCTGCAGCTCCAAAAGCGCCTGCGATGCCTCCGGCTGCACCGGCAGGGACGCCGCCAGTCGCCGCCGCGCGCGTCTCGCCGCCGCCTTCCACCTCGCCGATGCGCGTTCCCGCGCCCAAACCAAGGCCACAGCGGCGCATGAATTCCCTTTCTTCCATCGAAGAAACACTTGGCACCAGTTGGTTCGCCATCCTCGGCGTGATCATGCTCGTGATTGGCTTGGCTTTGCTCGGCAAGCTGGCGCTTCAAAATCTCGGTCCAGCCGGAAAATCCCTCATCCTGTATGCCGTGTCGCTCGCGCTTCTTGGCGGCGGCATCTTCCTCGAAAAACGCGATCGCTACAAGACGCTCGGCCGCGTCGCCATCGGCGGCGGCTGGGCGCTGCTTTTCTTCAGCACCTTCGGCCTTCACTACGTTCCCGCGATGCGCGTCGTGGATTCCGGCGTTCTGGACTCGATCTTCATGCTGGCCGTGGCGGTCGCCATGGCCGCGCATACACTTCGCTACAAATCGCAATTCGTAACCGGCGTCGCTTTTCTGCTCGGCTATTCGACCGTCGCGCTCAGCCAGGACACGGTCTATAGCCTCACCGCCGGCGTGATGCTCGCCATCGGCCTTGTTGCCATCGTGCTTAAAATGGGCTGGTTCGAGCTGGAAGTCTTCGGCATCCTCTCGACCTATCTCAATCATCTTTATTGGCTCTACGGCATCCTCGGCATGGAGGGAGCGCACGGCCGTTCTTTCCCGGAATACCAAGCCAGCTTGGCGCTGCTATTTTTCTACTGGCTGATCTTCCGCATCTCCTACGTCGCCCGCAGGATCAAGACTGACTTTGAGGAGCACGTCTCGACCGTCTCCGCGATCCTGAGCACACTTCTGTTCCTCGGCCTGCTGAAGTTTCAATCCGTCCGGCCTGAGCTGGCCTACATCGGCTTGCTTGCGGTCGGCATTCTGGAATTCTCAGCCGCCCAGTTGCCCATCACGCGCAAGCGCCGCCGCGCGTTCGTGCTTCTCAGCATCATGGGCGCTGCCCTCATCCTGGCAGCCGTCCCCTCGCATTACACCGGAAATCCCGTCGCCATTCTCTGGCTTGTCGGAGCGGAAGTTTTTCTTGCCGCGGGAATTATCTTCAAAGAGGTGGTCTTCCTTCGCCTCGGTCTTTTCACTGGGCTTCTAGTCGGCGTCGATCTGATCGGCTTCAATTTCCGGCCGCTCGTGGAGCTCCGCTCTAAGTCCGAGGGCATTGCCTTGGAAACCGGCATTCTCTTCGCGCTTTGCGCCGTCGTCTTGTATCTCAACGCGCTCTACATAAGTTCGCGCTGGAAAGAATCTTTCAGCACTGCTCTCGATCGCGGCATTCTTCTGATTCATTCCTATCTCGGCGCTTTCGCGGCCGCCGCAGCTGCCTGGGCGCTCTTGGGGTATGACTGGACCGCCGTTGCCTTCGCCGCGATTATGCTCGTCCTGGCGGCAGTCAATCGGCGCCTCGAATCGCGCCACCTGCAGATTCAACACGCTTTGCTCGGAGTTCTCACGCTCTATCGAGTGCTGGTCTTCAATCTGCACTTTGAAAGTTCTTCGCAGCTGCACATCACTACGCGCCTGATCACTCTGCCGATTCTCGGCGCAATCTTTTATGCCACGGCGAAGCTCGCCGTGCTGCGCGACGATCAAGAGCAACGCGTCTTCCGCGCGCTGTTTTCCTTCGCTGGCGCCGCAATGTTCGGCGCGCTCATCTGGTTTGAGGCTCCTGAACTCTGGATTGGCTCACTTTTCCTTGCCGCGGGCATCCTTCTCGCGTTGGCAGCGCGGCGCTGGAATCTGTTTCATCTCAGCATTCAGGAGCACCTTTTTGCTATCGCCGCCGTTCTGCGAACGGTGGACTACAATTTTCATGTCGCGGGGCATTACGGCCCTTTCAGCATTCGCCTGCTCACCGTTTCGCTCGTGGCCGCCGGCTTGTACGCTATCTCGCGGCGAGCGACAAACGAAGGCGCCCCGCACTCGCTCATCGCCGCGTATCTTCACACGACGGCGGCCACATTCCTGCTCACTTTCTTAATGTGGAGCGAGGCTTCCGCCGGATGGCTCGCCGCTCTGTGGGTGCTTTTTGCATTTGCCCTCGCCGCCATCGACCGGCGCTTCAAACTCGATGATCTTCGCTGGCAGGCTCACGCTCTCGCCGCCCTCACCATGCTCCGATGCATCGGCGTCAATTTGCACAATGAGGAGTTGTGGCACGGATTGAGTGTTCGCCTCCTCACGCTCGCTATTGTTGCCGTCGCTTTCTACGCGATGTCGCTTTTCATTCGCATGCCTGAAGAGTGGCGCGACCGCGATTTTCATCACAGCTATTCCTGGGCCGCCTCGCTCCTTGTCTCCCTTCTTCTTTGGTACGAACTCGATCCACTCGGCAGGGCGGTCGGCTGGGCTGTATTTGGTCTGGTGCTCTTCGAATATGGTTTCTTGCGCAAGATCGCGCAGTTTCGCTATCAAGCGTATGTGGCCTTCACGGCTGCCTTTGCCCGCATCTTTTTTGCAAACCTCACCGCGAGTGAGCCGGGCGAACTCTTCGGTCCCCGGGTGTACACTGTGCTTCCGCTCATTCTGATTTTCTACTTTGTATACGGCCAGCTTTCTGAAAAAGAAGATGGCCCTTCCCGCGCGCCGCGTTTCCGATCGGATAGCCTTGTCGCCTACCTCGGCACGGCGACGCTCGCCGCGCTTTTCTATTTCCACTTCGATCCGGAATGGGTTGTGGTTTCCTACGCCGCGATGGCATTCGCGCTTTTTGGCGTGGCTTGGACAATGAAGCGCGAAATCTTTCTTCATCAGGGAATATTTCTTGTCCTGGCCACATTCGCGCGCGGCATGACCCACAATCTTTTTGGTTCCAGCTATTTTACGAACGGCGATTGGCAAGGCCGCTATCTTGTTTTGAGCGCGGCCGTGGTCATTTTATTGGCGACGCTTTTTTTCGCATTCCCATTGCGTGAAGCCCATAAACCTTCGCCGGACGCGGTCCGCCGGGGCAAGATCGCTGCCGCGCTTGTCGGACGGCCGGAACAACTGGTGTTTTTCACCGCGGTCATCCTGGTCACCGTCATGCTCGCCCTCAAAACGAACGAGACGATGATTACGGTTTCCTGGGGCATCGAAGGCGTGCTAATCGTCTTGCTCGCTCTCGCCATCAAGGAGCGCAATTTTCTCCATACCGGGTTTGGGCTGCTTCTGCTGTGTGTCGGCAAGGTGTTCGCCATGGATTTCTGGCGATTCGACCTGCTGCACAAAGTCATCACTTTTATCGGCGTCGGCCTCGCCTTGACCGTCGCGGCGCTGCTGTACATGCGCTTCCCGGACACCAAGCGGCGAGTTCCATGAAGCGTCCCGTAGTGTTCGTTTTGTTTTTTGCGATTCTAGGAATCTCGCTCGCCGGACTTTACTGGAGCCAGCGCCGGCCCAAATCTACTCCCGCTTCCGCGAACGCGGTGTTGGATATGGTCGCCGACGCGCAGCGCGACCTCACCCGCATTCCCATGCATTTCACCAGGCTTTCAGACGAGCAGGAGATCGCCATCGGCCAGGAACTCGCCGCTCGATATTCCGGGCAAGTGATGAAGCTGGCTCCCGAAGAAGAAGCGCTGCAAAAATATGTCAACCAGGTGGGAGGCGCCGTCGCCGTGCACGCCCACCGACACCTTGCCTACAGCTTTCATTTGATTCCCGATCACAACCTGATCAACGCATTTTCCCTGCCCGGAGGTACTGTCTATATCGGCGAAGGCATGATCGACCAGATGGAAACCGAAGACGAGCTCGCCAGCATTCTCGGCCACGAAATCGAGCACATCGATCACTACCATTGCATCGAGCGGTACCAGATCGAAGCCAAACTCAAGAATCTGAATCTCGAAGTTGTTGGCCAGCTACTGCAACTTCCTCTCGATTTTTGGGAGGCGGGCTATCACAAGGATGAAGAGTTCGAAGCGGATCGCGAAGGGATGCGGCTCGCGGTGGAAGCGGGCTACTCGCCTTACGGCGCGGTCATGATCTTCACGCGGCTTTCGAAGCTCTGCAACGAATATGTCATTCACGCGCAAACCCCCGAAGAAGAACTCTCCGAACTCGCGATCCAAAGCCTGACGGGATATTTTCGCTCGCATCCGTTGCCGTCAGAGCGTCTTAAGCAAGCGAATCAAGTCATCGCCGAGCAACACTGGGAGGACCGCAAGGCGCAAAAACCGTTTCACGTCGAATACGAAGTGCACGACGGCAAATTCGTGAAGTGAGAGTTTGGACTGCGAGAGTTTGATGAAGAGAAGGGAAGTGCAGTGAGCGAAGCTCTGAATTGCTTAGCTGCTTAAAAGAGCCCTGGAATTTTCATCCCGGCAATTCCGGGGATGCCGCCCGCAAGATTTTTCATCTGGTTGGCGAGCTCTTCGTCGACGCGGCGCGAAGCTTCGTTGACTGCCGCCCGCACCAGGTCCTGCAACATTTCCTGATCCTTGCTCGCAAAAACATCAGGCTCGATCCGCAGGTCCACAATTTGCTTCTGGCCGTTCATTTTTACGGTGACCATGCCGCCGCCAGCCGAAGCTTCGACGGCTACGCCATTCACTTGTTGCTGCAGGTCTTCCTGAACCTGCCGCAACCTCGAGAGCATCTGCTGGATCGCATTGACTTCCATCAGGACTCCTCTTGGCGCCATTTTACTTCGGAGATTTTTCCTCCAAAGCGTTGCAGCATCGACCGCACCATCGGATCTCGCTCGAACTGCGCGCGTAACTCCTCCGTGCCGGACGCTCCGCGCGGCGCAGCCGCTGCAACTGCTTCTACTTTAGCACACACGCGCACCGGACGGCCCAGCACTTTGCTTGAAGAGGCACGGACCCTTTCGAGAGATTCACGGCTTTCCATCATCTCCGCGAACGCGCGCTTTTCCGGCGCGAAATAAATTCTCAATTCCGCGCCATCCAGTTCCCAGCGGCTCCCTTGCTGCACGATTTCCCCGAGAAATTTCTGCTGCGCCTGGATTGCGGCTTTGATTTCCGCAACCTGTTCTTGCGTAATTCCATCGACACGCATCTCAGACTCATTCACTGTTACCGGTTCAGATTCGGGCGCAGCCGCAACGGTTGCCGGAGGCTCTGCTGCGGGAGCGGTTTTAGTTTCCGCTCGGGCTGGTGCAGCCGCCGCCGCGGCAACTCGATGGGCTGGAGTAAAGGGAGCTTGCGGCGCGGGAGAAAAACTTCGCATTGGCTGCGCTTGTGGTGCAGCCGCACTCGCAGTTGAGGTCGCACTACTGCGCATCGCGCCTGAACTTGCAGAGCCTGCCGACGCTCCACTGCGCAGTTCCGCCAGAAGCTCTTCCATTGGGGCGAGGCGTTTTGCGTTGATCAGGCGCAATAAGCCCATCTCCAAATGCACACGCGCGTCCGGCGTGTGTCGCAAATCATGATCCGTCTGCAAAAGAATCTGAAAAAACCGCGTGAGGTCTTCTTCACTGAATTGCGCCGCCGCTTTCGCGAGCGCAGGCTTTTGATCCGCCGTGGCGGCAATCAAGTCCGAATCCGCGCCGCAAACGCGCGCAATCAGCAGGTTGCGCATGTGGCGGATGGCTTCGCGGCAAAAATGCTGAAGGTTGCGGCCGTCCTTTTGAAAAGCATGCACAAGTCCGAGGGCGCGATCGGCCGAGCCTTCCGCGATGGCGTTCACAAGTTCGTTGAGGGAATCTTCCGGCACCACGCCCAGAAGCTCGCGCACCTCTTTATCCGGAATGACGTCACCGCAATACGCTCTCGCCTGTTCCAGCAAGGAAAGCGCGTCGCGCAAACTGCCTTCCGCGATGCGCGCAATCACGGCCAGCGCGCCCGGCTCAATCTTTAAGTCTTCTTTTTTGGCGATCTCTTCGAGGCGGCCCGTGATTTCGGCAAACGTGAGCGCACGAAAATGAAAATGTTGAGAACGCGAGCGAATGGTATCGGCGAGATCTTCCGGCTGTGTTGTTGCCATGACAAAAATCACGCGATCCGGCGGCTCTTCCAGGGTTTTCAGAAGAGCGTTGGAGGCTTCGCTCGTGAGCATGTGAGCTTCATCGAGGAGCACAACCTTGCTTCTCGAAGCGGCCGGAGCATAGCGGACCATCTCTCGCAGTTCGCGGATTTGGTCGATGCCGCGGTTAGAGGCGGCGTCGATTTCGATCACGTCGAGCGAAGTTCCAGCGGCAATTTCCTTGCAGGAATCGCATTCGCCGCAAGGCTCTGCCGTCGGACCCTTTGCGCAGTTCATGGCCTTCGCGAGGATGCGTGCCGCGGTCGTTTTTCCCACGCCGCGCGCGCCGGAAAAAATATAGGCGTGCGCCACGCGATTGTTTTTGATTGCATTGGCCAGCGTTGAGGTGACGTGGGATTGTCCGACGAGATCACTGAAGGTTTGCGGGCGCCACTTGCGGGCTATGACCTGGTAGCTCATCTGCTAGGAGTTCCTGTCCCGCTTTTCCTTTTGCTTGAGAGAAAAGAGAAGAATGAGAACGGCGGTGAGTGCAATGACAAAAAGAAGGACGATAGTTCCGCCAAAAATCATCGAGCTACCCTCCCGCTGCTGCCGCCTCCGCAGTGCCAATCGCGAGACTGCCGGCTGTGAGTTTCTTTTCGGTGCGAGGAACTTCGGGTGATCTGCGGCACCCGAGGCAATCCCGATACCGTTGCTCCCTTCCGGGCCTGGCGGGGTTCGCGGGACCTCGTTGCACAGAGCCCGAAGTTCCACGCTCCGGCAGCCGCGCTCATCGCGCG
>Ga0247680_1000048_pt1 | contig 71898 bp, 63 predicted proteins | sample CNK21_metaG_FD_182803 | JGI IMG/M metagenome (GOLD analysis project Ga0247680, IMG submission 182803) | Soil microbial communities from Purdue University Martell Research Forest, Indiana, United States - CNK21 | ecosystem: Environmental > Terrestrial > Soil > Temperate forest > Bulk soil...
TCGGCGCGGCGCATCGGCACTCGCCCGCTGCCGATCTCCCGGTCGCGCTTCTACAAGCAGACGATCATTTTTCAACTGCTGCTGGCAGCGCTCTCCGCCTGGACCGCATCCACGCACGGCATCCTGTCCATGCCGCTGCCGCAACGTCCGCTGCTCTCCTGGGGCGCCGCGGTGTTGATGTACGTCGTGATGCTATTCGCGCTGAAACTGCGCTGGCCGAGCCGCAGCGAAGCCTCCAGACGGCGGCTCTACGAGATCCTCCCCCACAACGCCGAAGAAATGGCACCGTACGTCCTGGTCTGTATCGTCGCCGGCACCGCCGAGGAGATCATCTACCGCGGCGTGATGACCGCGCTGGTGCAATCACTAACCGGCATTGCCCTTATGACGATCGTCCTCCTGTCGATCAGCTTCGCCGCCGCGCACGCCATGCAGGGCTTACGCAGCATGATGGGCATTTTCGTCATTGCCCTCGCATGCCACGCGCTTGTATGGCTCGCGCAGTCACTCATACCTGTCATGGTGGTGCATTTCGCGTATGACCTCACGGCGGGGATATTGATTCCGCGATGGTTTGAAAAAAGTGTTGACACGGCTATTGAGACCGCTTAAGATCCGCGTCCCAATGATCACGATGAGACAGAATTGCTTTGCACTCGCGGCGCAATACCGCTCCGCGGGAGGCTTCACGCGATCATAGCGTGCTCAATAGATCGATTCCTGATCTGAGCCCCTTCGATCGCGAGATCGAAGGGGTTTTTCATTTTCGGCGACAACCAATCCGGGCCGGCGGCGCTCAACACCTCGTTTGTGCAGAGCGTTCCGTGAACGGGTTCTAACGAAGGGTCGGTTAACGCACCAAAAGGTAGCTCAGAGGACAGAGCACAGGACCGCTAATCCTGAAGTCGCGGGTTCGATTCCCGCCCTAAAGACAAGTGGCTCGAAACCACTCCTTTTTCGCAGTAACCCGCCTGGGGGCGGCTGTATTACGACCAGTCACAATGACGAGTTGTATTCGCGTCGCTGTGACAGCACGACTCCGGCGCCTTGTGGCGCGCGGAAGCCGCGCGCGGAAACGGCGGAACGCATTCGTAGCAAGTCGTACGGATGCAGAACGCCGGAGTAGCGGCGGCCGGCCGCGACGCTCCGCGCCGCATGCGTGTGGTAACGGATGCGGGCCGTCTCCGGGCGGCCTTCTCTAATCACGGCATGACAACTGCCGGCTGGCGATGCGTACGAATCGACCGGCCGGAGAACACAAAGGAAAGGAGGTCCCCATGATTCGCAAGCTCAAGATTCGTAATCACGAGCGTGGTCTGCTCTTTCGCGAGGGCGACCTCATCGACATTCTCCAGCCGGGCGTGTACTGGCGCTTCGATCCTCTCTTCAGGCTGCGGTTCGAAACTGTCAATACGCGTAAGGTCTGGCTGGAGCACAAGGACATCGATCTGATCGTTCGCTCGGGTCTCATTGGCGAGGATGCTGTCGTACTGAACCTCACCGATACCGAGCGTGCTCTCGTCTGGATCGACGGCCGGTTCAATGCCGTCGTGAAGCCGGGTATGTACGTCCTGTGGCGTACCGATCACGAGGTTCGTGTGGAGGTCGTCAGTACGCGTACCGTGCAGTTCATGCATCCCGATCTCACTGCCATCGTCTCTGTTACCGATTCACTGAAGCAGCTCGAGACGGTGACGGTGCAGGCCGGTAGTGTGGCGGTTGTTTTCCGGGATGGAACGCTGCACGGCGTCCTGCAGTCGGGCACCTATGCATTCTGGCGCGGCGCGGCTGTGCTGCGTGTCGTTCCGGTCGATCTGAAGGAGCAGGTGCTGGATATCAGCGGTCAGGAGATCATGACGGCGGACAAAGTCACGCTGCGTCTCAACGCCCTGGTCAGCTTCCGTATCGCCGACGCCATGAAGTCGGTGGCGGAAGTGGACAGTGCGCCGCAGGCGCTGTACCGCGCGGCGCAGCTCGCGCTTCGTGAGATCGTCGGCGCGCGCGAGCTGGATGCTCTGCTCGTGTCGCGCGACGCTCTGGCGCGCGAGCTCGACGAGGCGGTCCGGCCCCGTGCGGCGGCACTCGGCATCGAGGTCGTGGCTGTCGGTATCCGTGACGTGATTCTGCCGGGCGAGATGAAGGATCTGATGAATCGTGTCACCGAGGCGAAGAAGGCCGCCGAGGCTGCCCTCATCACGCGCCGTGAAGAGACGGCCGCGATGCGGATGCAGGCGAACACGGCCAAGATTCTCGAGTCCAGCCCGATGCTGATGCGTCTGCGCGAGCTCGAGGTTCTGGAGAAGGTTGCCGAGAAGTCGAACCTTACCGTTCTTCTCGGCGACGGCAGTGGCCTGAGCGACAAGATCGTGAAGCTGCTGTGAAGTTTTGAGGTGCCGCCGGAGACGGCGGCACTCTTTCGCCGGCGGAGCCGGCGAGAGATCGTAGCCCCCGGTTTCAACCGGGGGTTCATGGTCGCCCCAAAATTGAGAGCCCGCTTTAGCGAGCGATAGAGCAGGCCAGTGCGGACGTCCCAGCGGAATGCGCCTCGGATTCTGTCGCCCGCTAAAGCGGGCTTGCAATCCGGGAGCGACCGCGAAACCCCCGGTTGAAACCGGGGGCTACGATCTCAAGCCGGCTTTCGCCGGCAAACGTCCAGACTCCAGGCTTCGGGGGCAGCGAGATGAAACGAGGCGCCGCCGTTTCCGGCGGCGAGTTGCTACTATTTCATTGTGTCGACAATCAGATTCAAGGTGGCGCGTGAGCCATCCGAGATCGAGCAAGTCAACACGCTTCACTACAAGGCCTTCGTCGAAGAGATCCCCCAGTACGCGCGCAATGACGAGCAGCGTCACATCGATCGCTTCCACGACGAGAATACCTACATCGTCGCGCTCGACGGCGAGACGGTAATCGGCAGTATCGCGGTGCGCGGCACGCGGCCTTTCTCTCTCGACAACAAGCTGGAGAACCTCGATCAATACCTGCTGGCGGGCTACCGCTACTGCGAGGTCCGGCTCCTGATCGTGGCGAAGGAGCATCGTACGGGCAATGTCCTGCCGGGTCTGATCGGGGGCGTCTGGGAATGGGCGATGGAGCGCGGTTTCGATGCCGCGTTGATCTCGGCGACGACACGGCAGCTCAAGTTGTATCGGCACGTCGGCTTCGTCGCGTTCGGGCCGCTGGTTGGCACGTCCGAAGCGCCTTTCCAGCCGATGTACGTGACCTACGACGCGTTCCGCGAGCGTGCGCGGCAACTCTCGTCGCTCTTTCCGGCGGTGCGCGGTGAGGTGGTCAACCTCCTCTCCGGGCCGGTATCGATTCACCCGGACGTCGTTGCCGCATTCGGCGACCGGCCACGCTCGCATCGCTCGCCCTCGTTCGACGAGGATCTGTGCCGTCTGAAGGCAAGCCTATGCGCGCTCGTGAGCGCCGAGGAGGTGGAGGTGCTCGTCGGCAGCGCCACGCTGGGGAACGATGCCGTTGCGGCGCAACTCTCGCTTCTCGAAACCAAGGGACTCGTGGTCAGCAACGGTGAGTTCGGCGAGCGGCTCGTGGATCACGCCTCGCGCGCGGGCCTCGGCTTCGAGCACCTGGGACTCGAGTGGGGCAAGCCCTTCGACCTCGATGCAATCGCCCGCAGCGACTTCGACTGGATCTGGATCGTGGCCTGCGAGACGTCGACAGGAGTCCTGAACGACGTCGCCGCCGTCGATGAGATCTGCCGGTCGCGCGACGCGAAACTCTGCGTCGACGCGGTGAGCGCCATCGGCGCCGTCCCGCTCGATCTGTCGCTCGCCTGGCTAGCCACCGGCGCGAGCGGAAAAGCACTGGCGGCCTATCCTGGTCTGTCGCTGGTGTTCCATGAGCAGCCGATCGGTGTGAGCGACACCATTCCGCGTTATCTCGATCTGGGCCTTTATTCAGGCGATCGTGTGCCGTTCACCCATTCGTCGAACCTCGTGCGGGCCCTGCGCGTCGCGGTCGAGCGCGTGGACTGGCCGGCGCGCTTCGAGCAGACCGCGGCGGCCGGCGCATGGCTGCGCCGCCGGCTCCGCCGTGAGGGATTTACGCTCATCGGCAACCGCGCCACTCCCGCACCACACATCGTGACGATCGCTCTTCCTCCGAACGTGCCTTCCGGCGAAGCGGCTGGAACGATCGAGCGCGCCGGCTTCCTCGTGGGCCACGCCAGCTCGTATCTTCGCGAGCGAAACTGGATTCAGATCTGCCTCATGGGGGCGTGGCAGCGGGACGTGCTCCCGGAGTTGTTACGCACGCTGAAGGCGGTTGTGTAATCGCTCTCTATCCGGGGCCGCGTTTCTCCATCGGTTGCAGGAGCACCAGCTCCTTCAGGACATACGCGCGAATCCAGTACGTGTAATAGTGCCGCCAATGAAGCGGAGCCGGCGTGTGGTATTCGAGCAGATACCATGGCAGCGCCGGTTGTTCGTGATGGTGCACGTGCTTATTGAGATTGAATAGCGGAATGAGGGTTCTGTACTCATTCGCGAAGCCTGGATCTCCCGGTTCGCCATGGTGCTCGACTGCCCCGCGGAGCGAGACCGGCACGGAGGTTGTGAATGCCAGGAGAGCCGGAAGCTTCCATACGATGTCGGGCCGGCCTGCGGCGAACCAGAAGGCGATCCAGCCGCAACTCAATGCGGCACAGAGCGCGATGCGGCGGGGCCGTGCATAGGGATGCAGGCCATGCAACGCTTCCCAGTAGAACTTGAGGTGTTGCACAGCCTCCAGCGACGCCAGCACACCGGCCATTCGCTCCGGACGAACCTTCTCGCGCTGGTTGTCGAACGCCGAATCACCCGGAGAATTGAGCCAGCGGTGATGCGAAAGATGGGTCGCCCGAAAGAGCTCGAGGAGTCCGAACATCAGCATCAAGCCGTCGTAGAACGCCAGCACACGGAGGCAGTTCGCATACCGCCGGAACGGGATGCCGTGGATGTACTCATGCATCATCACGCCGATCCGGTGCGTGAGCAGTACCGCGGGGATGAACGCAATTCGGAATGGGAGGGTCAGCAGCAGAGTAAACAGAGCAGCCGTCATGACGATGGCACTGCCATGCGTCAGCCAGACTGAATACCGGCTCCGAAGGAATGTTCTCGCGCCCCGCTGGATCGCGTTTTCAGTCTGCTGGATCTCGCGGCCGTCGCCCATCAAGCGAGCGCTTGCGTGCATCATGCGATCCCCTCGCCGGTCATTCGCGGACAGCACGTCGGCGGGCAACGCCGTGCGCGATGAACTTGTAAACAAACCCCTTCGCCACATCCATCACGTACAACTCTCCCGACACATCCTCACCGAAACTGCTGATTCTGATCGTGGTCGTGAAGAGCGTCTTTGACGTCCAGACGCCGTTGGTCTGCGTCGCCGTCCAGATCGAGCCGATGCAGTAGTCGCCGTAGAGGTAGGCGCCTTTGAGCGATGGGATCTGGGTGCCGCGGTAGCGGTAACCGCCGGTGATCGAGCAGGCGCCCTGGGCGTGCGAGTATTCGAGGATCGGCATGGTGAAGGAGGGGTCGGCGCAATTCGTCGATGGGTTGTAACAGTGGAAGCCTTCCATCTTTCGCCAGCCGTAGTTCTCACCGCCGATGCTGGTTGCGGGCTGGAGATCGACCTCCTCGTACGTGTCCTGGCCGACGTCACCGATCCAGAGCTCGCCGGTGGAACGGTCGAAGCTGAAGCGCCAGGGATTGCGGAGTCCGTATGCCCAGATCTCGTTCCGGGCGTTGCCGCGGCCGAAGAACGGATTCGAGGACGGGATCGTGTAGGGCAATCCGTGATCGACGTCGATGCGAAGGAGCTTGCCGAGGAGCTGCGTCAGGTCCTGGGCATGATTGCTCGGATCGCCGCCCGAGCCGCCGTCACCGGTGCCGATGTAGAGGTAGCCGTCGGGCCCGAACTGGAGCTGGCCGCCGTTGTGATTGGCGAAGTCGGGATGGGGGATGGTCAGCAGGATCGTGCCCGAGGCAGGATCGGCGCGGCCGGGATCGTTCGCCGACACCTGGTAGCGCGCGACGCTGTTGTCGCCATTCTTATTCGTGTAGTAGACGAAGAAGAAACCGTTGTCGCGATAACGCGGATGGAAGGCGACGCTGAGCAGACCGCGCTCGCCGCCGCTCAGAACGATCGACCGGATGTCGAGAAACGGCGTGACCCGCAGTCCGAGGGCGTCGTAGACCAGGACCGTGCCGATCTGCTGCGTGATGAAGAGCCGTGTGTCGCCGGCATGCGTCAGCGCGACCGGCTGATTGAGGCCCGAGGCGATCGGCAGAAGCGCGACGTCCTGCGCCGACGCGGTTGTCGCCAGCAGAAGGAGGATGAGAGGAAGGATGCGAGACATACCGCGAACCAGATGCAATCGATTCGCCTAGCCGGCACGGCCGGCGGCGTTGGTTACAGTTTGTGCTTTGAAGTTTCTACCGCGCAGACTCATGGGAAGCGCTCACACCGAATGCGGAAGGGCACTCTCCGTGCCGCCGCAGCATCGTTCGACCTCGGCATCCATGCGTCCGGCCATCATCAGGAAGAGCATCCGGTAGTCGGCAACCAGGGAGTAAAAGGGGTGCCCGAACGTGGCCGGCTTGTTGTGCTCGACGAAAAAGTGGGCGTACCAGGCGAAGGCGTAGCCGACCACCGGCACGGCAATCAGAAACCATAGGTTGATGGCGAAGGACAGCCCCAGCGTGACGATCGAGAGCACCGACCCGATGGCGTGGAGGACGCGCGTCCGCGAACGGGCGTGGGCGCGCACGTAGTACGGCCAGAAGTCGGCGAAGCGGTGAATCATGGAACGCTGGAAGATTCTCCCACGACTTTCCGTGGCACTTCAATTGCTCGGGTCCGGTACATGCCTAACGATTTCGAACAACTGCTGAAAGACCTCTTTGGTGAGCCTCTCAACAAGCTCAGCCAGTTCTCCTCCGAACAGTCACAGCGTCTCCAGACGCGCATCCAGGAGTTTGTCCGCGAAGCTGTGAAAGACGAGCTGGCGAAACTTCATGCCGAGGTGGCGGATCTTCGTGCGCGCGTCGCGGAGCTGGAGAAGGAACGGGTGCAGGACGCGGCGGACGCTGTGTGACGGGGTTGCGGGGTCTCGGGGTTACGGGGTGTGCTTGGTTGCTGGGTTGCTGGGGTTCGATGCGACCAACCTGTTGCCAACTCGGCAACCCTGCAACCTAGCCTGCATTTCTCACACGCGGAGTGGAATTGCCGGCACCCTGTTGGTGGCGAAACTTGGGACGATGTGAGGTTGTGCGGACGGTTCGTTCTCGGCAGTACCCCCAATCGAGAGTCCTTCTCCCCCAGCGCTTTTCAGCTGGGGGAGAAGGTGCCGAAGGCGGATGAGGGGGCGGTTAACGAGGACGTCATTCGCGCGCCTTCGAGCGCTCTCGGACCAGCGTCGTAAATCGCCCATATCTCGTAAAGCGCCCCCCTCATCCGGCTTCGCCACCTTCTCCCCCCGCAAGAAACCGCGGTGGGAGAAGGGCTCTCGACGAAGGGAGTGGCAATGCCCTCGAGGGAACAATTCAAGTGAGCATGTGAGAAATGCAGGCTAGCAACTCAGCAACCAAACACTGCGAGACCCCGCAACCGCGAGACCCCGAGACCGCGAGACCGCGAGACCGCGAGACCGCTAAAACGCGTACCCCAGCGTAATGAAGTACGCGAACGGCCGCTCGAATACCGCCTTCCCGGAGTCGTCGTAGCGCAGGATCTGGCGCTTGAGTTTGTAGCCGAAGTCGAAGCGCACCGGGCCGACGGGCGAGAGGTAGCGCAGGCCGGTGCCGACGCCGTATTTCAGATCGCCGAAGCGGATGTTCGTCTCCGCGTAGGTGTTGCCCGCATCGACGAAGAGCTGGGCTCCGATCGGGCCGGCGATCGGGAATCGGTACTCGGCGTTGACGATGAAGAGAGCCCGTCCGCCGAGAGGCGCGGTCATGTGGCCGCGGGTCGGGTCGACGACGTCGATCAGCGTCGGGTGGCATCCTGCGTCGATCGACGCCTGCGTCGGGCAGGCTGTGCCGAGGAGATCGAGCGCATAGGCGCGGTTCGACGTGTCACCGCCGGTTGTGAAGCGTTCGGACAGCGGCACGCCGCTCGTCGGAATCACCGCACCGGTGACAGGATCGATCGTCGTGCCGGCGCCGAGGTCCTGGATCAGGCCGACGCGGCCCGACATCGCGAACGTGCTGTTTTCCGTGACCGGCAGGTACCACGACGTCTGCGTGAACTCCTTGAGAAAGCGCGCGTCGGCGGCGATGAAACGAAACGCGTACTCCACCGATGCCGTGGTGAAGAAACCGCGGTGCGGGTTGAGCGAGTCGTCGCGCTTGTCCCAGAAGAATGTCGGGGTGAGGCTGGAGATGGAGACGTTCGTGGCGTTGCGGTCGAGGCCGGGCAGGATCACGTTTTGCGCCAGCGCGCAGAGATCGCCGCTCTTGTGCTGGATGATGCATTCGGCGATGCGGTATTCGTAGCGCAGCGACCAGCGCGTCTGGAAGCGTGCGATGCGCGACGCCTCGATGAATCCGCCGCGCTGACGGATGTGCGTGTTGGGACGGAAGTCGTCGTTCTGGAACGCCGTGACCTGAACGGGAAGATCCCATCTTCCGATGAAAGGCTCGCGGTAGGTGAGGAAGACGTCCTGCCGGTTCGGCTTTGCGTAGATCAGCTCCAGGCCGAGGTAGCGGCCGGTGCCGAAGAGATTGCGATGAGCGATCGACGCGGAGACCAGGGGTGCGACGCGATTTGCGCCAGTGTTGGCCGTGATCGGCGCGGTGCCGCCCAGCGCGCCCGCGAGCGTGAGGTCCTTCCCCTCGGCGACGGAGATCGTGACGTTGCGCTCGGCGACGTCGGTGGATGCCTGGGCCGGTTGAATGTCGACGCGCTGGAAGATCCCAAGCCGGTAGAGCCGCTGTTGTGCTTCGAGGATCGATGTGTAGCTGAAGGGCTGCCCTTTCTCCAGCTCCGCGGTGTGGAGAACGACGTTGCTGTTCGTGTAGGTGTTGCCGCGCACGACGAGGTTGCCCAAGGCGATCTTCGGCCCCTCGGCGATCGTGTAGACCACGCGCGCCGAGGCTTTGTCCGCGCTCACTTCTTCACGCACATGAACCTGCACCTCGGCGTTGCCACGGTCGGAGTAGAACGTCTGCAGTGCGAGAACATCGTTGCGCTCGAGCGTCGGATTCAATGCATTGCCGGTTTTCAGCGTGGGCGCCGGCAGCTCCTTCGTCGCCACCTGCTCGTTTCCTTCGATGGCGACCGATGCCACCATCGTCTGCGGTCCCTCGGTGATGGGGAAGTCGACCGTCATCGCGCCCGTGGCGGCGTTCGTGTTGACCACCGGCGTGCCGGCGGTGGCGCTGAGGAAACCGTGCAGGCGGTAGTACGACTCGAGGGTGGTGCGGTCGGCGGCGATCTGGTCGCGTGTGACGCCTTGCGGACGGCGGAACAGCGTGGCGAAGATCGCCTTGATGCCTCCGCTCGGAGACGTGGCGACGACACCCTGCAGCGTCTTGTCGCTCAGTTTGTCGTTGCCGGTAAACGTGACCGCGGTCAAATGGAACTGCTCCCCGGGATTGACGTGGAACGTCGATGTCCAGACGTTGCCGGCCAGCGACTCCTCGGTATCGACGGTGGCGTTGTAGAAGCCGCGCTGCTGCAACGCGGTGACGATGTCTGCCGCCGCGCGGTCGATGGCGTCTTCGCTGTACGGCTGGTTCCGGCGGTACGGCAGAAGCCCGCGTAGCGATCCGCGCGAGATCCCCGTGACTTCGACTTTCACCAGCGGCCCGGTCGTGGCGGTGTAGCGCAGGGCCACTTTGTGCGTGGCCGGGTCGTACGTGTTGCTTTCGTAGCGGACGCTCGCCTTCCGATAGTCCTGATGCAGGAGCCACTGGCGCATCCGGTCGGCGTCGAGACGTGCTTCGTCGAGATCGAATGACTTCCCCGGTCCGTGCTTCATCCGGTCGATGAGCTGCTGGGCGTTGAAGGGTGCGGTCTCGCCATTGATGGCGACCGTGCCGACGGTCGCCTGGGGCCCTCGGGTGACGTGAAAGATGACGGCGGCGCGGCTCTGCTGCCGCAGGAACAACGTCTCGGGATCGACGGTCGCGCCGAGGTAACCAGAACGCTTGAGCAGATCCTGGATGGCATCGGCACCATGGTCGACGGCGTTCAGCGAAAGGACGTCGCCGAGGTGGAAAGACAGAATACGGAGAGCGCGGTCGCGGTCGCTGCCGTTGAGTCCGTCGAAGTCGATCGAGGCGATGCGGAAGTTCGTGTAGAGCGCGAAGACGACGGCGACGCCGTCTCCCGACGGCGCGGAGTCGACGCGGATGTCGCGGAAGTTGCCGGTGGCGAAGAGGCTCTTGACCGAGGACTGCACGTTGTGGATCGACAGCGGCTCGCCGACTTTGACGGTGACGTAATGGTTGAACGTGGAGGTATCGACGCCGGAGTCGGCATGGAATCCGACGCTCTTCACGATCGCGCCCGTCGGTGTGGCGACGGTCGTGGTGGGGATCGTGATCGGCGGCGCCGCGGGAACGGTGGCCGCCGACGTGTTGAACGACGTCAGCATCGCCAGCGGGTTGTGGCCGTTCATCCCCCAGTTCCAGTGGCCCTCGTAGCGCCGCCGGAAGCGCGCCTCGATGTCGTATTCGTTGGAGAGCCCGTCGTACGTGAATTGCAGCACCCAGTCAGGGGTGACCTGCCACTCCAGCGAAACGCGGTTCTTCGAGTCGCGCGTGTTGTAGATGACCAGGACGCGGACGTCGTTCGAGATCCGTTTTTCGAACGACACTTTTGTCCCCGGATCACCGGTCTTGTCGAGATCGGCGGCATCGGAGGAGATGGCGAAAGAGTCGATGAACGAGAGAGCACTGGAGTTCAGCAGGCGGCTCAATGATTGGAAGAGCAGGGTGCGGCCGGTGTTGGCGGCCGTGGGCGCCGCGTTCGGGTTGGTATTGCGCGTCAGAGCCCCGAAGCCGAGGAGCGAGAAGAGGGTGATGTCGCTGGCCGGCGGATCGCTGGTGATCGACGGCGTCAGCCGGTCGAGCGTTCCGGTGAGGGTCACGGTGACGTCGAGCGGTCCCGACTCCACTTCTGAGATGCCGCCGCTCACGCGCGCCTCGAGAGCGATGTCGAAGTAAGGATCGATGCGGAACGGATTCTGGAAATTGATCGACCCGCGCACGATCCGATAGTCGATGTCCTGGAAACGGATCTTGCCGCCTTCGTTGAGTGTGACCAGGCCGAGGATCACCGGATTGCCGAGCGTGCCGGTGACGTCGATGTCTGCGCTGCCGGCGAAGTCGGCGATGTTGTTGCGCACGGCCAGCGTGTTGTCGCTCGTGAGGTGCAGGCGCAGCCCGATACGGTCCTGCCACGACGCGCTGACGACCGGTACGACGCCGCGGCGGGCAAGTACGGCGTTGAGCAGCGCGGTGCCAATGTCGATGTCGCGGAAATAGAGCGCCCGGTTGACGGTGACGTCGCCGGTGAGGACAGCCCGATCGAGATCGCCGCTGAGGAGCAGCGTGAAGTTGCCTTCCACCGTGAGTCCTTCGTAGTAGCGGATGGCCACCTCGGTGCCCTTCAGCGTGACGCGCACGCTCTTCGGCGTTGTGCCATCGAGCACGACCGAGCCGCCGAGAACGATCTGGCCGCCGCCGAGGCGCGCGCGAATGGAATCGATGTCGATCCGGTCCTCGCGGAAGACGAGCGTGCCGGTGATGGCATCGATCACCTGCGGGAATCCGGGGATGCGCGCCGAGACTCCCTGGAGCTCGGCGGTGCCGTTGAAACGGGGATCGGCCATGGTGCCGGTCAGCGCGCCGGCGACGGCGATGTGGCCGTCGGCACGCAGGTCGGGAACGAAAAGCTGCAGCAGCGCCGCTTCGAGCGCGCCGTGCAGATCGACGTTGAGCCGCTTCGCGCCGGTGAGCTCGGCGAAGCCGCCGACGGTGAAGGCCGCGGAGCTTGTCTGGCTGAGCGCCAGTTGGAAATCGTCGAAGACGATGCGGCCGTCACGCAGGCTGATGCGCAGCGGCCGCGCGGGGGCGAAGGCATGTTCGGACACGCGGACGTTGAATTCGGGGAAGGTGGCGTCGATGCGCAAGGTCTCGATCGAGGTGAGCTTGCCGCCGAGCTGCAGGTTCGCGGTCAGGTTGCCGGCGGCAGGAAGTGATGCGGTCTTTGGCGACAGCGCCACCGCTTTGGCGATGTCGGTCACCTTCACCTGCACGAGGCCGGAGAGCGTGCCGTCTTCGGCAACGCTGCCGCTGCCATCGACGGTCAGCACCCCGGCGGCCGAGCCGCGCACTATGAGCTGGCCGTTGCGGATGGCGATATAGAGCGTCGGCGGCGGCGCGTCCGGCGGCAGATTGAGACCGCGCAGCGAGGCCTGATTGAGCGTCGCCTCCAGCACCAACTCGGGTTGCGTCAACGTTCCGGCGCCGGTGGAGCTGAGCGTGATGTTGCCGCCGAGGATACCCGCCAGCGACGAGAGCAGTTTGACCTTCGACAGATCGATCGACGATGACTTGATCGAGTACGAGAACTGGTTCGTGCCGAAATCGATCTGCGCTTCGCCGGTGATCGTGCCGGCCGGCGCCACCACCGTGACGTTCGTCGCCTTCAATGCCCCTTTCGTGAATGTGATGTCGGCCTTGGCGCTGGTGACCGGCTCGCCGTAGATCGAGCCGTTGGAGATCGTGACCAGACCCGATCCTTCCAGTTTCGCTTTCGGGCCGCTGAGATGGAGACGGCCGCTGACGTCGCCGGTGACCGGCTGCTTGCCGAGATCGAGGAAGGTGATGATCTCGGCGATCGGGAACGACGTGGTGGTGATGTCGAGGTCGTACGACGTGTTTCCCTTGCCCGGCAGCCACGCCACGGTGCCGTTGAGCCGCAGGTCTCCTTTGTTTTGATGAACGGCGAAATTGGCGAAGGTGACCTTGCCTTCGTCGGGCGTGCCGGTCACGACGAGTTTGCCCGTGCCGTTGCCGTTGATGGCCAGCTTGAGATTGACGGCCTGGATGGCCCGCTCGATGTTGTAGTTGGTCGCATCGAGAGCGATATCGAATATCGGCGAGGGCCCCTTGTCGGGAAAGGTCAGCGTGCCGGTCATCGACAGCCGCGCGGCACCGTCGCGGAACATGGCGTGCTCGAAGGTCATCACGCTCTTGGCGCCGTCGTAGCGAAGGTCGATCTCGGAGTCGCCGAGAAGGATGTTGTTGTACTTCGTCCCGCTGCCAACGATCCGCGCCACGACCTCGGGTGATTTGATCTTTCCGCGGATGTTGCCGGTGACGTCGCCGCTCCCGCTGAGGCCGAGCAGCGTGTAGCTCTTCTTTCCGGCCGAGTGCGCGAAGTTGTAGCCGATGCGATCGAGCTCGCCGAAATCGCCGCTGTGGATTTTCATCAGCAGGTCGGTCCAGGCGTCTTCGATGCGGAACCTGCCGGTGAAATCGATCGTCGATGCTTCCGTGGTGAGCTGCGCGCGCCGGAAGGTGACCACGCCGTTGTCGAGCGCGAAGTCGGTCGAGCCGCCGAGGGGAATCGGGTAGGCGGCGTTCGAAAATGCCTGCGCGTGCCTGGCCAGGGTGGCGTTCCCCTCGCCGGCACCGGCCAGGATCCGATCTTTGTTCCAGTGGTAGACGAGGTGGCCGGTAGCTCCGCCGCGCAGTCCGTTGTCCTTGATGCCCCAGTCGCTGAAGAGCTTTTCGATCGAGACCCCGCTGTAGCGAAGGTCGACCTTCATCGGATACGGCTCGACGTACTGCGGCAGGTCGTAGTGCCCGGCAATCGTGCCGCCGCCGTACGATGCGCGCTGGATGTCGACGATGGCACGGTCGCCGGTGATGTTCATCGTGCCGCGGACGTTGGCGAGGTCGTAAACGTCGGCGCTGAGTTTGGGCGACAGCCAGCCGCCGGTGATCGAGACCGCGCCCCCTTTGCCGCGCAGCATGCCGTCGACGTCGACCAGACCATCGAGCACTTTGTTGACTTTGAACGTGTCGCGGACGCGATTGAGCCCGACCTGCGCGGTGAGGTGAAGGTTGTAGACGGCGTCGCTGAGCGGCGCGACCTTCCCGTTCAGAAAGACCCGCAGGTCCGGTCCGCCCTCGAGCGCGACGGACTGCAGGTCGAGATTGTCGGGTGTAAATCGGAACTGGCCTCGCAGCGCCGTGCGGATCGGCAATGCATCCGGAAGATTGACCGCGAATTGCGGACTGGTGAGCACACCGGTGTAGAGATCTTCCTTCGACGTAACGTTGATCGTGGAGGTGATGTCGCTCGCGGTGGCGGTGATCGTGTGGCGGCGGTCGAGATATTCGAAGGCGCCGCGCGTGACATAAAGGTTGCCGAGGTCGAGGTGGTAGATCTCGTAGCGCGACGGCGGGCCGGAGTTCCAGTGCGGAAAGTTGTGGGCCAGCTTGGAGCCGGCGGGGTAGATCTCGAAGTTGAGACGCGGCTCGACGATGTCGATGCGCCCGACGCGAATCTTGCGTCCCCAGAACGAGTCGATGCCGCCGGTGACGATGAGCTGCTTTGCGGTAGCGAAGTAGGGGTGGACCGCACCGGGCGCGTTGGCGATGCGCAGGTCGTTGATGATGATGCGGCTCTGCCGTCCGCCCTCGATCCGCACCGATCCGACGTCGACGTTACGGCCGAGGCGCGCTTCGAGCGTCTTCTCGATGCGCAAGCGCACCAGGCCGGCGAAGCTCGACGACCCGAGGTACCACCAGCCGCCGCCGATGATCAGCGCAAGGAGCACGAAGAGGCTGACGGTGGAACATCCCACCCACTTGAGACAGCCCCACATCGGGCCTCTCCTCTGCCTCTCTCGCGCGGAGCGGTGGTGGTGCTCCTCGGCTGCTGGTTCGATCGTCATTTCGTCGAGGCCGCCAACTCCTGCTAACTGCGAGCCAAAAGATAGAGATCACGGAGGTTATTGCCGGCGGGGGGAATCATAATCGTCTCCCCGATCACTTCGGCGACGGCGAGGCTGTTGGAGCGGGCCAGCTCCCGTTTCGCGAGCTCACGATCGATTTTCGCGGGGAGAGAGATGGCGACGGCGGCGACGCCGCTGTTTCCGTCGATGCCATCGGAGGTGCCGAGGAGTGCGTCGATCCTCAGGTTCTCCTGCGCCAGCGCCATCCGTACCGCGAGCTCGATGCAGCGCCCTCCCTTCCCGTTACCCAACCTCACGACCGTCGGTTCTCCTCCGGCGATCAGCACTTCGCCGCTCCGCAACCCTTCGGCCATCTGCAGCAACTCGTGCGCGGCGTCGCCGACGTCCGATTCGATCTGCTGCTCGACCACAACGGGTGAAAGGCCGAGTGATGCCGCGACCTCCGCCGCCGCCGCGACGAGCGTTCCGTTATCGGCGATGAGTGAAACGCGGGAGTCATCGATCTCTTTGACGGTGTCCGGACAGCCGTCGTCGCGAAGCCGGGCAACGATTCGGTCACATCCGCCGATTCTCTGCAGGATGGCGATGGCGTCGCTCTTTGTCGTGCTGTCCGGAAGCGTCGGCCCGGATGCGACGTCGGCCAACGCACCGGTGGAGACATCGGAGTAGACCAGCGTGACACTGCGCCTCACCCGCGCCGCCAGCCGCCCCCCCTTGATCGCGGAGAGATGCTTGCGGACGCAGTTGACGTCGCCGATCTTCAATCCCGATGCGACGAGCTTTTCGTTGGCGTGTATCAGATCGCGTTCGTTGAACCACGGTGCCAGCGGCTGCTCGATGCATGCGGAGCCGCCGCCGGAGATCAAAAAGAGGATCTCGTCGCGCGCGTAGACGAAGTCGAGCAGTTGTCTGCCGGCTGCGAAACTGGCGTCCGTAATATTCGGATGTCCGCCTTCAACGACGATCGCACGCTTTACCGGCCTTCGATAGCCGGCCGGGATTGCGACGAAGGCATCGACGTCGTCATCAAGCCCATCGCGCAGCGCCCCCGCACACTTGCCGATGGCGACGACGGCGCGCGGCATGTCTGGCGTTGTGCGGATAAGTCGCTCGGGCGCGCAAGCGTCGAGGGCTCGGAGGTAGATGGATTTGAGTCGTTCGCGCAATGCCCCATCGTAGCGCCACGTCGAGCCGACAGCGCTACGACAGTGCGATGCGCCGCACGGCACAGACAAGAGTGTCTGTGCCATGCCACATTGATCCCGATTTGCGATACAGCGAAGCACGTACCGACGGCTAATGTGGCACAGACGGCACAGACACTCTTGTCTGTGCTCTGTTGATCTACACCGCGGTGGAATGCTTAACCAGCAGGTCGGCGCATTCGGCGTCTTGGCTATCTGGTCAGGAGTATCGGTCCTACTTCACCGAACGGCTCTGAATACTTTGGAGGACAGGATCGAGAGCCGACGCCTCGGTGGCGTAGACCTCGTTGAGTTTGGCGGTGTATTCGGGCCACTCGGCTTCTCCCGCATAGACCTCATCGGCAAACGCCTGCTCTTCCGTTCGATCAAGCTTCGCCGACTCGCGCGCCAGCCGATCGATCTCGGTGAGCGCTTCTTCGTCGACGGTGATTGCGATCTTCGCGCGGCTCATACGTATGACAATACCTCATACTTCGTGCCTCGCGCTGCGACTAGTGTCGCGTCAAGATTGAAGTCCGGGGTTGAGCGCCTCTCAAATTCACTGTCATCCTGAGGCTGCCCCTTCGGCTTCGCTCAGGGCAGGCTACGCCGCGCCCGTGGTGTTGGTGAGTGCTCAAATCAAACGTCGCGGCGAAGGACGCCGAAGGACCCCCAACCTACTTGCGGGGAAGGGTGGTGGACGGGTGTCGCAGACGAGGGGAATCCACCCTCCCTTTCCGGCAAGTAGGTTGGGGGTCCTTCGGCGTCCTCCGCCGCGAATTCTCATCTGCGCACTCACCAACACCACTACGCGGCTGCGGCAGCCTCAGGATGACAGTGAATTGAGAGGCGCTCAACTCCGGACTTCAATCTTAACAGGACACTAGCGCCGCCAGGCCCCCACTCCGGTTTAGATATGGGTTGGGACTAAACCGCTGCCACTCTCTTCGCCAGCATCTTCTTCAAATACTCCCCCGTCGGCGTGTTCGGTGTCTTGGCGATCTTCTCCGGCGTACCGGTGGCGATGATGTAGCCGCCACCGTCCCCGCCCTCGGGGCCGAGGTCGATGACGTGGTCGGCGGTCTTGATGACGTCGAGGTTGTGCTCGATGACCACCACCGTGTTGCCGCGGTCGACGAGGCCGTGCATCAGGTGGAGGAGCTTGGCGACGTCGTCGAAATGCAAGCCCGTGGTCGGCTCGTCAAGGATGTAGAGCGTGCGGCCGGTGGCGCGCTTGGCAAGCTCCTTGGCCAGCTTCACACGCTGCGCTTCGCCGCCGGAAAGCGTCGTCGATGACTGGCCGAGCTTGATGTATCCCAGGCCGACCTCGTCGAGCGTGCGGAGGATGTTGGCGATGCGGGGGATGTTGCGGAACATCTCCAGCCCCTGCTCGACGGTCATGTCGAGGATCTCCGCGATCGAGGAGCCCTTGTACGTGACCTGCAGCGTCTCGCGGTTGTAGCGCTTCCCGCCGCAGACGTCGCAGGTGACGTAGATGTCGGGGAGGAAGTGCATTTCGATCTTGATCTGGCCGTCGCCCTTGCACGCCTCGCAGCGTCCCCCCTTCACGTTGAACGAGAAGCGTCCCGGCCCGTACCCGCGCATGCGCGCCTCCGGGGTCTGGGCCATGAGGTTGCGGATCTCGGTGAAGAGCTGTGTGTAGGTGGCGGGATTCGAGCGCGGCGTGCGCCCGATCGGCGACTGATCGATGTCGATCACCTTGTCGATCAGCTCCAGGCCGTCGATCCGGTCATGCGCGCCGGGCGTGTCGAGGGCATCGAAGAAATGGCGCGACAGCGCTTTGTAGAGGATGTCGTTGACCAGCGTCGATTTCCCGGAGCCGCTCACGCCGGTGACGGCGATGAAGACACCGAGCGGGATGGTGACGTCGAGGTTCTTGAGGTTGTTCTGCGTCGCGCCGCGGATGACGAGTTTGTTCTCGCTGATCGGCCGGCGCTTCGCCGGAACAGCGATCGATGCCTCGCCGCGCAGATATTTCGCCGTCAACGACGACGGGAACGACTTGATCTGCTCGAGCGTCCCCTCGGCCACCACCTCGCCGCCATGAACGCCGGCGCGCGGGCCGAGGTCGATGATGTGGTCGGCGGTCTCGATGGTCTCCTCATCGTGCTCGACGACGATGACGGTATTGCCGAGGTCGCGCAGCTCGACCAGGGAGTCGATCAGCTTGCGGTTGTCACGCTGGTGCAGCCCGATCGACGGTTCATCGAGCACATAGAGCACGCCCATCAGCTTCGAGCCGATCTGCGTGGCCAGGCGGATGCGCTGCCCCTCGCCGCCGGAGAGCGTGGCCGCGCTGCGGTCGAGCATCAGATAGCCGACGCCGACGGAACAGAGAAAGCCGAGGCGGTCGCGGACTTCCTTGAGAATCTTGCCGGCGATCTGCTCTTCGCGCGGGGTGAGAGCAATCGTTTGGAAGAAATTCTCCGCATCTTTGAGCTGAAGCGCCACGATCTTGTCGATCGGACGATCGGATACCGTCACCGCCAGCGCTTCCGGTTTGAGACGGCGGCCCTTGCAGTCAGGGCAGTTCATCGGCGTCATGAAACGCTCGATCTCCTCGCGGATATCGTCGTTGTCAGACTCCTTGTAGCGCCGCGCCAGCATCGGGACCACTCCTTCATACGTACCGTTGTAGGAGTAGGTGCTCTCGGAGCCGCTGAACTGGAATTTGATCTTCTCGTCGGAGCCGTGAAGGATGACCTGGCGGGCCTTCTCCGGCAGGGCGTGCCATGGCGCGTCGATCCTGAATTTGTAGTGTTTGGCCAGCGTGTGGATCTGGCGAAGCCGCCAGTTCTCGGCCCCTTCCTTCCAGATGGCGATGGCGCCATCTTCGACCGACCTGGTCCAGTCGGGGATGATCTTCCTTTCGTCGACCTCGAGGAGCACGCCGAGGCCGGAGCAGCGCGGACAGGCGCCATAGGGGGAATTGAAGGAGAAGAGACGCGGGGTGATCTCGCCGAGGGAGATGCCGCAATCGGGGCAGGAATACGACTGCGACATCAGCTCTTCGCGGTTGCCTTCCTGATAGAGGATCTTCACCAGCCCCTTGGACACGCGCGTGGCCGTCTCGAGCGAGTCGGCCAGGCGCTGCTGGATGCCGTCTTTGACCACGAGGCGGTCGATGACGACGTCGATGGTGTGCTTCTTCTGCTTGTCGAGCGTAGGGGGATCGGCCAGCTCGATCGTCGTCCCGTCGACGACGGCGCGGGTGAAGCCTTCTTTCACCATCTGCAGCATCTGCTTGCGGTACTCCCCCTTCTTGCCGCGGATGTAGGGGGCGAGGATGGTGAACTTCGTGCCGGCCGGCAGCATCAGCAGCCGGTCGACCATCTGCTGGATCGTCTGCGGCCGGATCTCCTGGCCGCAGCTCGTGCAGTGCGGCACACCGATCGATGCGTACAGCAGGCGCAAGTAGTCGTAGATCTCGGTGACGGTGCCGACGGTCGAGCGGGGATTGCGCGACGTCGTGCGCTGCTCGATGGAGATGGCCGGTGAGAGTCCCTCGATCGAGTCGACGTCCGGCTTCTCCATCTGTTCGAGGAACTGCCGCGCATAGGCGCTGAGGGACTCGACATAGCGGCGCTGACCCTCCGCGAAAATCGTGTCGAACGCCAGCGACGATTTCCCCGATCCGGAGACACCGGTGATGACGACGAACTTGTTGCGCGGAACGACGACGTCGATGTTCTTGAGGTTGTGCTCGCGGGCACCGCGGATGATGATGGATTCCATGTGTGTGGGTCGCTGGGTTGCTTGGTTGCTTGGTTACTTGGTCTCGCGGTCTCGAGGTTGCGCGGTCTCGCGGCGTTGCATGTCTACAGCACTGTAGAAATTCAAATACCCCGAGACCGCGTAACCCCGAGACCCCGCAACCGCGAACCGCGAAACCCCGCAACCGCGATTCCACTCTAACTCCACTCCTCCAAACCCTCTTCCCGCTCTACTGTATGTAGCAAACTTGACGCTCCTTTGAGGTTCGCGTATAGCTCGGCGCCTTGGCCGCGCTCCTTCTTTATCTCGCCACGACGGCCGCGCTGATCGCCGCCTGGCGGCGGTTCGCACAGCCGGTGTCGCGCACGGCGGCCATCGTGTTGATCCTTCTGCCGCTTTGCTTTACGGGCCGGGCGTTGCTTACGGGACGGGTGTATGCGCCGGTCGATCTGCCATTCATGTCGGAGCCGTTGAACGCCTACGCGGCGGAGCTCGGCGTGCCGAAAGCGCATAACGGGACGCTTTCCGATCTCTACTGCCAGATCATCCCGTGGCGTAGCGCGGTCCGGACGGCCATTTCGCACGGCGAATGGCCGCTCCTGAATCCCTTCATGCTCTGCGGCGACATCCTGGCGGCGGCCGCGCAGCCGGCGCCGTACGATCCATTCAATCTGATCGGAATGCTCATCCCGCTGGCCCCGAGCCTGACCTTCGCCGCGGCGATGACCTTCTTCCTGGCCGGATTCGGAGCGTTCGTTTTTCTGCGCTCGCTCGGCTGCGGGGAACTGGCCGCGCTGGTGGCGGCGGCCGGATGGATGTTCAGCGGAAACATGGCCTTCTTCGTCGGCTGGCCGATGGCCCGCGCCTGGGCGTGGCTGCCGCTGATCTTCTTCGCCGTCCGCCTAGTGGTGCGCGAAGCGAGCGTGCGCGGTGGTGTGATTCTGACGATTGCGCTGACGCTGCTCATCCTCTCCGGCCATCCGGAGTCGCTGCTGCATGTGACGGCCGCCGGCGCGGTCTACGGTCTTTTCGAGATCATCACGACGCGCAAGCGTGCCGGGCGCGTCATCCTCATCGCCGCCGCCTCGGGTGTGGTGGCGTTGCTGCTGACGGCCATCTTTCTGCTGCCGTTCCTCGAGGCGTCGCAGCAGACGGTCGAGATTCACTACCGCCTCGAGAACAAGCGGATGCCGCTCGCCTTCATGCCGATGCGGATCACGCGCCGCGCGGCGAACACGCTCTTTCCGTTCTGGGGCGGCCAGCCGTGGCGAGGTTCGGTCACGCCGGAGTGGGATCCGCAGACGTCACGCGTCGGAAGCATCGTTCTGGCGCTGGCGGTGGCGGCGCTCCTCGTCGCCTGGCGGCGCAAGGAAACATGGTTCTTCTTCGCGCTGGCGCTCGTCTGTCTGTGCGCGGGATTCGAAGCACCGCCGGTAAGCAACCTGTTGCACCGGTTGCCGCTGTTCGATATGGCGTTGAATGAACGGCTGGCATTTGGAGCATCGTGCGCCTTGTCGATTCTTGCGGCGCTGGCAGTCGACGCGATCGTGGACGGTTCAAGGCGCCGCCGAACCGCGGTGATCCTGGCCGTCATCACCATCGCACTGGCGCTGGCGACGCTCTCGGTGTGGCCGCATGAATTGAACGCCGGAGTGGAAGCAGGCGTGCTTCGCACGAACGCGCTGGCCGAGCTGATCCCGATCGCGATCCTGGCCATCTTTCTGGCCGTACGAACCCCGCTCCGCGTCGTCTTACCGCTGGCGCTCATCCTCATCCTCGGCCAGCGCATGGTCGAAGACGGATCGATCTATCCGTCGCTGCCGCTGCGCGTTTTCTATCCGAAGATTCCGATCATCGGGGCCATCCCGAAGAGCGGCGACGAGCCGTTCCGCGTTGCCGGCGCCCACTTCGTCCTCATCCCCGACTCGGCCGCGATCTACCAGCTCGAAGATCCGCGCGGCTACGAGGCCATGACCTTCGCCCGGCTGTTCGACACCTATCCGCTCTGGTCGATTCCACAGCCGATCTCGTTCAATGCCATCGGCGATCTTCAGCCGCCGTTCCTCTCCTTCCTCAACATCAAGTACGCCATCGTCCCGAACAGCGTGACGGTCAGCGGCGGCTGGCGCGAGGTGATGAAGGACCGCAGCGCGAAGCTGTTCGAGAACACGCGCGTCCTTCCGCGCGCCTTCGTCCCGCGCCGCATCCGTTACGAACGGAGCGGCGAGCCGGTGATGATGGGGATGGCCCGGGCAAAGGACTTCTCCGACCTCGCCTGGATCGAGGCGCCGGAGATGATGCCGCACGAGGTCCCGAACGGCCCCGGTACTTTGACGCTCCGGAAAGATGGCTCCGGCCTCTCCATCGAGGCGGTCATGGACGCCGACGGCTGGGTGGTGGCGTCGCAGTCGGCGTGGAAGGGGTGGCGCGCCTACATCGATGGCCGCCGCACTCCCGTTCGTTTCGCCAACCATGCATTCCTCGGCGTTTTCGTGTCGAAGGGAAGTCACCACATCAGGCTGCAGTACCTGCCGGAGTCATTCACCCGCGGCCGCAACATCTCCTTCACGACGCTCGCCGCGCTCCTGATCGCCGCGATCTTCCCCTCAGCGCGCCGCCGATTCCAGAAGCCAGGCGCCGTACGCCTCTGACGTCGAGGCGACCGGCAACACCACAAACTCCGGCACGTCGTACGGATGGCGCGCGAAGAGCGCGTCGCGAAGGGCGTCGACGTTGGCATCGACGGTCTTGATGACGAGGAGCTGTTCCCCCTCTTCGTCGACGCGCTCCTGCCATCGATAGATCGACGTCACACCAGGAACGATGTTCACGCACGCGGCCAGCCGCTTCTCGACCAGCTCGCGCGCGATCGGGCGCGCATCAAATCCGGCGCCGACGGTTGTCAGGATGATCACGGGTGTCATCGCGTCATCATAGAATCCCGGCTCCGTGTTCCGCCGCATCTTCCTCATCGTCATCGTGGCCGTCGTGCTGCTGGTCGGGTACGAGTGGATCACCTTCCCTGACGTGGCCGCGCTGGCGACGAATCCGCCGGCGACGACGGCGTTCATGGAGCAGCGCAAGGCCGAGCTGCGCGCCGCCGGAAAGAGCGACGCCATCGACTATCGCTGGGTGCCGTACGCGCGCATCTCGCCCTACCTGCGGCGCGCGGTGCTCGTGGCCGAGGACGATACGTTCTTCGAGCACGGCGGCGTCGACGTCAACGCGCTCCAGGAAGCGATCCGCAAAGACTGGGCGCACAAGAAGATGACCCACGGCGGCTCGACGATCACTCAGCAACTGGCCAAGAACCTCTACCTCTCGCCGTCGCGCAATCCTCTGCGGAAGGTAAAGGAGTACTTCATCGCCCGCTCGCTGGAGAGCCACCTGTCGAAAAAGCGGATACTGGAGCTCTACCTCAACGTCGTCGAAATGGGAGAGCACATATACGGTGCCGAGGCGGCCTCGCAGGCGTATTTTCATACGTCCGCGTCGGCGCTTTCGCCGTCACAGGCAGCGCTGCTCGCGGGCTGTCTGCCGAATCCTCGCGTCATGAGCCCCGCATCGCCGAACAAACGCCTGCGTTTTCGCCAGCGCATGGTCCTCTCACGTATGAAGCGCTGGGGCTACCTCTTCGAGAAGGAAGTGCTGACGGAGAAGAGGCCGGAGCCTGCCGCTCCCGCGACGGCGACGACGGCCACCGTCGATACGGCGTTGCAGCAGACACCGCCGACGGATACGGCGACGCCGGAACCTGTGCCGGAACCGACATCGACGGATACAGCGCCACCACCGACGGAGACTGTGCCGCCACCGGAGACGACAACGACGTAAGTCCCGGAGCGCTGGCGTCTCGCCGGCTGGCTCGGCGGCGTCTCGCCGCTGAGGTTATCAGGTCAAGGTATCGAGTCTTGCCGTCCGGGGGCGAGACGCCCCCGGGCCAGCCGGCGAGACGCCAGCGCTCCGGCACAGCTCCCCGCTATGATGCCGGCCATGTTCGTTCTCTACGAGGTGCTGCTTTACCTCGTGCTGATTCTGGCGCTGCCGTACTTTCTCTTCGCGGGGGTGTTCCGCGGAAAGTACCTCGCCAATTTCCCGGAGCGGATGGGCTTCTATCGGACGCCGGCGGCGGCGCATGACCTCTGGATTCACGCGGTCTCGGTCGGGGAAACGCTGGCGGCGCGGCCGGTGGTCGACGAGATCCTGCGGCAGCGTCCGTCGACGACGATCGTGTTCACCACCACCACCATCACCGGGCAGGCGCAGGCGCGGCGGCTGTTTCCCGAGGCCACCGTGACCTATTTCCCCTTCGACTTCGCCGCGAGCGTGAAGCGATTTCTGGGGCATCATCATCCCCGCGTATTCGCCACGATGGAGACCGAGATCTGGCCGAACGCCACCCGCCTCTGCCGCGCGCGCGGCCTTCGCCTGCTGCTCGCAAACGGGCGGATCTCCGACCGCTCCTTTCCCCGCTATCGATGGCTGCGGCCGTTCGTCGCCTCGGTGCTCCGGCAATACGACCGCATCCTGGCGCGCGAGGAGACTGATCGCGAGCGCTTCATCGCCATCGGCGCCCCGGCGGCAATCGTCGAGACGAGCGGCAACGTGAAGTTCGATTACCTGCCCGATGACCGGCCTCTGGAGATCGCTCCCAGGTTGGAAGCGCTCATCGCCGGCCGCAAGGTCCTCGTGCTCGGCTCGACGATGGAGGGGGAGGATGAGGCGCTGATCGCGGAGCTGGGAGGCTTCATCGCTTCCCGGAATGCGTTCGTCATCATCGCGCCGCGCAAACCGGAGCGCTTCGAGATCGTCGCGGGACTGCTGGCAGCGGCGAAGATCCGTTACGCACGCCGCACCGATTGGAACGAAGGGCCGGCCGACGCTCTGCTGCTCGATACCTTCGGCGAGCTTGCCAAGATCTATCACCTCGCCACGGCGGCGTTCATCGGCGGCAGTCTGGTGCGGACCGGCGGGCACAATCCGATCGAGCCGGCAGCGGCCGGGGTGCCGGTCTGCTTCGGCCCGCACATGTCCAACTTTCGCGAGATCGCGCGGGTCTTCCTGCGCGACGGAGGCGCGGTCGAGGCGGGCGATGCCGCCGGCGTCTTCACCTTCGCCGCGCGGATGCTCGGCGACGAGGCGGCCCGGCGTGCGATGAGCGAGCGCGCCCGGAAGACGGTCGAACAAAACCGCGGGGCGGCGGCGCGCACCGGCGCGCGCATCGTCGAGTTGCTGGCGTGACCCTCCTCCTCAAACCGTTCGAGCTTCTCTGGCGCGGCGTGAACCGGCTGCGCCGCGCGCTCTACCGGCGCGGCCTCTTGAAGGGCAGGCGCCTGCCGCGACCGGTGGTCTCGGTCGGCAACCTCGCCGCCGGAGGCGCCGGAAAGACGCCGGCCGTCATCACCATCGCCCGCTACCTGGCGAAGCGCGGCTTCCGCGTGGCCGTGCTGACGCGCGGCTATGGCCGTAACGAGAAGGTCTCCGGCATCGTCACATCCCTGGACGCCGCCCGCTTCGGCGATGAGCCGGTGCTGATGAAAAGCAAGCTGAAAAATGTCGATGTAATCGTCGGATCAAATCGATACGACAATGCACTACAGTTTCTCAATCAGAACGATTGCGATTTATTCGTGCTCGACGACGGCTTCCAGCACCTGCAGCTCGCGCGCGACGTCGACGTGGTCATCGACACCGCCGGCGGCGTGATGCGTGAAGGACGCTCGGCGCTGGCCGATGCGGACTTCGTCATCCGGCGCAACCTGCGCATGGCCGTACCGGAGGAACTGGCCTCGAAACGCCTCTTTGCCTTCGCCGGGCTTGCCGATAACGATCAGTTCTTCGCGTCGCTGCGCGCTCTGGGGCTCACCGTCGCCGGCACGAAGGGCTTCCGCGATCACCATCGCTACACGCCGGCCGACATCGCCGCGGTAAAAGCCGCCGCCAGGGACGCCGGTGCCGAGATCGTCGTCACGACGGAAAAAGACGCGGTCAAGATCGATGACCGTGACATCATCCCCATCGCCGCGGAGATGATCGTCGAGCCCGAAGTACTCGAGGCGATCGCCGCCCGCATTTCCCGATGAGCCGCCGCCGCAAAAACGCGCTCCTGCAGCGTGTCGAATACGTTTTGTACCGGGCCGTTGTCCGCGCCGTCCGCGCGCGGTCCGACGAGTCGTTGCGGCGATGGGGAACACGTCTCGGCAACCTGGGGCGCCGCGTCCTGCGCGGCCGCGACCGGCTGGCCATGCGCAACCTCGCCGCGGCCTTTCCGGAAAAGAGCGAATCCGAGCGGCGGCACATCGCCGACGAATGCTGGCGCCATTTCGGCCGGGAGGCGCTGGCCACCGTCCGCATGCAGCACGTGCCGATCGAGGAGGTCCCCTCGCACTGCCGCTTCGTCAACGCGGAGATCTTCGAAGAGGCCCAGTCCCGGGGCCGCGGCGTCGTTCTCCTCAGCGCGCATTACGGCGCCTGGGAGATCGCCGGGCTGGCCATCATGGCCCTGGTGAGGAACGTCAGCACCGTGGCCCGGCCGCTCGATAACGAGCTTCTGGAGCGCGATCTCGCTCGTTTGCGCGCCCGCACGGGGGCGGAAGTGGTCGACCGCAAGCGCGCGGCGCGCGTATTGCTCAAGGCACTCTCTCGGAATGGAGTCATCATCCTGCTTCCTGACCAGGCCGTGCAGCCGCGGGAGGGGATTCTTGTCCCCTTCCTGGGGCGTCCGGCGTGGACGACGGACGCACCGGCAAAGATGGCTTTGCGCCAGGAGTCAGAGATTGTGTTCGGTTTTTGCATTCCGGACGCAACCGGGCACCACCTCGAATTTGAGGAACCGATCAGGATCGATCAATTGGGCGAGGACGAGAAGAACGCCGAAGCGTTGACCACGCGCATCAACGACGTGATTTCCCGCCGCATCGCGGATCGACCGGAGTTATGGTTGTGGATGCACGACCGCTGGAAGGGGAACGCGTCGGGTGAGATCGAAGACGAAACAGATGGCCTGTGAAACAGTCGTAGTCGGCCTCAATTGGGTCGGGGACAACGTCCTCGCCCTCCCCACCTACCGGGCGCTTTATCACCGCTTCCGGAGCGAGGGGGGGATCACCGTGGCCGCTCCCCGCCACATCGCGTCGCTGCTCGCCTCGGCCGGCATCTTTCGCAATGTCATTTCCTGGAACGGCGATACGCGCGAGCGCATCCGCCTGCTGAAGGCCGGCCGCTTCCGCCGCGCGGTAATCCTCCCCAATTCGTTCCGCGCGGCCATGGTGGCCTTCGCCGCCGGCATCGGCGAGCGCTGGGGGTATGCGACCGACGCGCGCGGCATGCTGCTGACGCACGGCGTGCGCCGCGATCCGTCACGCGGACACCAGCTCGACGACTACACGACGCTGCTCGCGGCGATGAATGCCCCGCGCGTCGTCGACGAGATCCCGACCATGACCATTCCGCTGCACATACGGGAACGGGCGGGACGGCTTCTTCGCGACGCCGGTATCCGCCTCGACGAGCCGCTGTTCGGCCTGCACGCCGGCGGTCTTTACGGACGCGCCAAGCATTGGGGCGACGACCGCTACGGCGAGCTGGCCGAGCGGCTGCGCGGCGCCGGCTTCCCGGTGGTGTTGCTGACCAGTCCCGGAGAGAGACATCAGGCCGACACCATCTCCGCGGCCATCGGCGGGATACCGATCATCGGCGACGATGGCGACGTGCTGCATCTTGCCGCCGCGATCTCGCATTGCTCGGTGGTGGTCACGAACGACAGCGGACCGCTGCATCTGGCCACGGCGCTGGCCGTCCCGTCCGTCTCGATCTTCGGTCCGACCGATCCCGACCGCACCGTGATTCCCGGCGCATCGCGCGTCGTCCGCAAACCGTTCGCCTGCCAGCCCTGCTACAAACGCGAGTGTCCGCTGATGCACCACGGCTGCATGAACGACATCACGGTCGACGACGTCTTCGCCGCCGCGGTGGGGCTGTTCAACGAGATCGACGGAAAGATCGAGACCGACGGCGCGGGGGCCGTGGCGTTCGGGAGTGAGTAGGGTCTCGCGGTCTCGCGGTTGCGAGGTCGCGCGGTATTTGGTTGCCGGGTTGCCGAGCCTTACCGAGACCCCGTAACCGCGAGACCGCGAGACGCCAATCCGCGCCCTATAATCGCCACGATGCCTGCTGACGACGAAGGCCGGCTGTACAAGATCGGCGAGGTCTGCAAGATCGCCGAGGTGCAGCCGTACGTGCTGCGGTACTGGGAGACGGAGTTTCCGCCGCTGGCGCCGAACAAGAGCGGCGGGGGACAGCGTCTCTACACCCGCCGCGAGATCGACGTCATCCTTCGCATCAAGCAGCTTCTCTACTCCGAGGGCTTCACCATCGCCGGGGCGAAGAAAAAGCTCGACCTCGAGATCGCCTCACCGGGCGGCGGTGAGGTTGCCGCGCCCGCCGCGCCGCCGTCGAAAGGCGTCACCAAAGCGCTCGGCGACGTGAAGCGGGAACTGACGGCGATCTTGCGAATGCTCGATTCGTAGCTGCGCTTCGCGCGTTGTCTGCGCCTGCGGCGCGTTGTCGGTTGTCTGCGCGCTGCGGCGCGCGTGGTCAAAGCCGCGAACTGGACTTTGGACGTTACAGCGCCGAAACGCGGCGATAGCCGCAGACAACCGACAACGCGCCGAAGGCGCAGACAACGCGGCGAAGCCGCAGTTTACGTCGCCGGCTTATCCTTCTCCGGATCCGGTAGGTCTCCCGCCGGCGCGTCGGAGGCCTTTTTCTCGGGAACTTTGAAGCCGAGGTAGGTACCGGAGCTGATGCCCATCAGGCCGAGCAACGTGGCGCTGAATTCAGGCATCTCCAGGTTCTTGTACACATTCCCGCAGAAGATCATGCCCAGCACGAGGGTCCAGACGAACATCTGGAAACGATGGAGGCTGATGCCAGTCGGGTCGCTCATGACGTCGTTCAGAAATCCTTGTGTCGTTCCTCCCGGCTCCTCCGGCTTCGGCGAGTCTTTCTTCTGATCGATCAGCGTTGCGGCCAGCGCGGTGCCGGCGCCGATCCCGATGAGAGCGAGCACCGACGCGGTGATGGTGTCCAGCTCGTCGGTGATCAGCCACATGAAGATGTAGGCTGCGACGACCAGGAAGAACCAGAACGACATCTGAAAAAGCGAAAGCGAATACGGACGCTGATTCGGCACGGGATGACTTCCGCCGCGGATGAGGCTCGTGTTTCGGCAGAGGTAGACGAAGATCCCGAGCGCCAGGGCAAGGAGGCCCACGAACAGGATGAACTTCGCCTTGGGGACGATCTCCAGGTCGAATCCCGTGGCGATGCTCGGGATCGAGAACTGCTGATCCGATCCGACGCTTACCGTGATCTCACGGGTGAAGCCGTTGGGCTTGCCGAGCAGCGAGTGCCAGGCCACTTCGTCATCCTTTTGATCCTTGTCCCGCAGAAGGCGATAGCGGACATGCCCTTTCTCCTTATCGCAAGACTCCGCCTTGTCCGCTTTGATCGGCATTCCATCGAGGAAGAGGACGATGGCCTGGCAGTTGCCGTGGACCTGGTCCAGTAGCTTCCCAAAATTCTGGACGTGAACGGAGATGCGGTCGTCCAGTCCGGCCACGTTCGGGGTCTCTCTGAAATAGGAGTGGACGAAGTAGACCCGCGGCGGGCCCGCGTCATTAGGAATCTGTGGGTCGTTCGGCGGCTCCCAGGCAAGCACGGCCGTGGCCAGGAACAGCGAGAGAACCGCGACGATGGTCGATCGCATACGTACCTCGTTTCTGCCGGATTTGTGGACTGCAACGATTCTAAGACAAAGAGCCCGATACCGCTTCAACAGATTGCAACCGGCGGCGTAGGGGGGAACCATGAAGCGCATGCGAACCACCCAGGCCCTCCTTCTCACGCTCGCCACGCTCACCCTCGTCACGTGCTCGTCCGATTCGGACGACGCCGACCGCCGTCCGCGGAGCTATCCCAGAGGCGCCGACGGCGGCCGGGCCGGCATCGCCGCGCGCGCCGGCGCGGGCGACGGGCTGGACATGATGCCGCCCGCCGACTGGTGGCGCGACCCGCAGATCAGCGTCGCCGTCACGCTGACCCCCGATCAGCTCGCGTCGCTCGACAAGATCGGCCACGAGCAGAGTGAGGAGATCGCCAAGCTCGAACGGGACAGCATGGTCGCCGCGCGCGACCTGCGGTCCGTCGTCGACTCGAGCCAGCCGTCCGCCGACGACATCACCGGCGCGGGCCAGCGCCTGCGCGGCGTCCGCGACGCGCTGTTCGATCACCGCGTCCGGATGTTCGCCGCCGAGCGCACCCTTCTCACCCAGACGCAGTGGAACGCGCTGCAACAGGCTCTGGCCTCGCGCAACCGCCCGGAGCGCGACAATTCCGGATACGGACGACGCGGACGGGGCGGTATGGGCGGGCGGGGCCGGTTCCCGGGATAGCTGCGCCTTCGGCGCGTTGCCGGTTGTCTGTTGGTTGCGCTGCGGCGCGTGGTCGGGAGCCTGAACACAGCCCGAGCGCCTCGGGCAACCGACGACCCATACCCGACAACGCGCGAAGCGGCGCAGCGTTGCAACGATCCCTTCGGAGGGATCATCATCGGGCGGGCAACAACCAACTCTGGAAACAGCACAGCCTTCAGCCGGTGCGTAATAATCGATTTTGGCAACAACAGAACATTATACTGTTCTGCAAGAACGAAAATTCATTCTTGCAGAACAGTATTGTGATCTGAAAGAGCGGGAATGGCCTCTTTTAGATCATTATACGGTTCTGAAGGAGCGAAAATCACCTCTTTCGGAACATGCGCGCGATCTGCGAGAACCAAAATCTGTTCTCGCAGAACTTTATAATGTTCTGCAAGAATGATTTTTCGTTCCGGCAGAACATTATCATGATCTGCTGGAATGATTTTTGGTTCCAGCAGAACATTATGATGATCTGCAGGAATGATTTTTGGTTCCTGCAGATCATTGCCGCGGCCGGCGAGCCGAGGAGACTGCACCGACGGCAGCGTTTCAGGCGTTAACCGTGGCGATGTACCAATGATTCTCGAACGGGTCGATGACGAACGCTCCACGCTCGCCGTACGGTGCGTCGGCAGGCGGCCTGACCGACCGCGCGCCCGCGCGCAGGGCGCGCTCGTAGGTGGCGTCGACGTCCGGCACGTAGATGTGGATGGCGGCCGGCATCGGCTGCGCGTCGTCATGCGCCTCCCCCAGCTCGATCATCGAATCGCCGATGCGCACTCCCGCGTGCGCGACCTCGCGGCCGGCCATCTCGGTCACATGCTCGACCGTTGCGCCGAACGCGTTCTCCAGGAACGAAATGAGTGCCCGCGCCCCCCTCGCATGGAGGAACGGCGTGATCGTGAAGTACCCCTCGGGGCGCGGACCGACGCCCGGCTCTTTGCGCGGTTTGCTGCCGCTGCCGGCGAACCGACGCTGCAACTCCTCCTCGGACACGTTCTCCTGATGCGTGGCCAGGTACCAGATGTTGCCCCAGCGGTCCTTCACCCCCCCTTCGCGGTCGCCGTACGGCTGGTCCGTCAGCGGCTGCATGGCGGTGGCGCCGGCGGCAAGGGCGCGGGCGTAGGCGCCGTCGACGTCGTCGATGTAGACGTGCAGCGCCATCGGGAACGGCTTGAATTCGCCCTCGACGTCGCCCATCTCGATCATCGAGTCGCCAACGCGCACTTCCGCGTGCATCACCCTGCGTCCGTCCGGCGCCGGGTGGCGCGCCTTCAGCTCGGCTCCGAGCGCTTCCTGCAGGAAGGCGATCACGCCGTCGGCATTCTCGGCATTCAGATATGGCGTGATGGTGTGGAATCCGGTCTTCGTTGCTTCGGCAGTCATCGTAGTCATGTCGTTCTCCAGTGCGGGCATCAGCTCCGCTTTCAGTTTCGATCGGAAATCAGGGTCGGGCATGTCGCGCAGATCCCCCGCGACGACGAGTAACGTCGCCAGCTCCGGCTCGGCCAGGGCCAGTCCATCCCGCCGGCCGGCCAGGATGGCCTCGACCGCGTCGTCGAGCCGTTCGATCAGATCGCGCTCAGCCATGGTTCTCGACCATCTTTGCCCGCAACGTCTGCAGGCCCCTCCATTGAAGTTGCTTGACCGCTCCCTCGCTCCGGCCGATTGCCGAGGCGATCTCGCGGATGCTCCGCTCCTCGCCGAACCGCATCACCAGCACGCGCCGTTGATCGCCCGGAAGCCGGTCGACGAACCGGAAGAGCGATGCCCGGCGCTCGATGTCCTCGATCTCGTGCGGCGCGGCTGTACTCACCACGTCGCCGCTCTGCTCCCTCGCCGTCCGCGCGAAGTGATCGGCGATCGCGTTCGCGGCGATGCGGTAGAGCCAGGCCGCGAACGGCACGCCGCGCCACTCGAACTTCTTCACATTCGCCAGCGCCTGGTGAAAAACTTCCGAGGTCACATCCTGGGCGATGGAACGATCGCGAACGCGGCGGATCACGAACGCCCATACCCTCCCGAAGTTCTCCTCGTACAACTCCGCGAACCGGCTCGGGTCCCTTTGTGCCGCCTCGATCAGCAGCCGCTCGTGATGTTCGTCCGCGGGATTCATGAATCGCTCATTAAACCGCCGAGGGGGCGAAAAGTTACGGTCCGCGGCGATAATCGCCGCCGTGAAGGCGCGGACATGGATTGGCTCGCCGCTCGTCCCGGCGATCGTCATCGCCGTCTGCTACATCATCTTTTTCGTTCAATTGCTCGACACCCGCCACGGCGACGTCTCTCTCTTCGTCATCGCCGGCGGGGAGAACGTCGATGCGTCGAAGGTCCCCGCGGGACTGACGGTGATTCCGAACATCGGCGGCTACGACGGCCTGACGTTCTACCGGCTGGCCCTCAATCCCTTCACGCGCGAGCGGACGGCGCACGGAATCCGGCTGGACAATCCTCCCTACCGCCAGCAACGGATCGGCTATCCGCTCATCGTCTGGATGTTGTCGCTCGGCCATGCCGCCTGGGTTCCGGCGTTGCTGGTGGCGGTGAACATCCTCGCCGCCGCGGTGATGGCCGCCTTCGCCGGAGCCTTCGCGAAGAAATTCGGGATGCACGCGCTGTGGGGCGTGATCGTGCCGCTCTACCCCGGCTTCGTGCTGACGTTCTCACGCGATCTGGCCGAGATCGTCGCGGCGTCGTTCGCCATGGGGGCCATCTGGGCAATCGCCTCGCGGCGAAACACGACGGCGGCCGTGCTGCTGACGTGCGCGGTGCTGACGCGCGAGACCACACTGCTCCTGGCCGTCGCGCTGGCCGCGGCATGGCTGATCGAGCGGCTGATGCATCGTGAGCGCCGCATCCGCGTCATCTCGTTCGCACTCCCGATCGCCGTTTATGTTTTCTGGCAGATCGTGCTGGCCGTGCAATGGGGCGTGACACCGTTGCGGGCCGGAGCGCCGGACAGGTCCCGGCCATTCGTCGAATTCGCCCGCTTCCTGGCCGCCGCCTCCGCGCGACGGGACCACCAGCAGCGTCTCTACTTCCTCGAGAGCCTATTTCTGGCCGCCGTCGTCATCGTCATCGTGCTGGTGTGGAGACGCTCTCGGGCGCCGCTGGAGTGGCGGCTGGCCTGGCTCGGCTATCTGGCCATCTTCGCCATCCTGCCGCACACCATCTGGCTGGAGGACTTCGGCTTCCTGCGCATCTTCGCCGACCTCTTCCTCGTCAGCGCCGTCCTGATCATCCCCTCGTCCTTCCCCGCGCGTTGGTTCACGCTGCTCGTGACGGCCAACCTCTGGTACTACCTGGCCAAACACGTGGTGATGCTCTGGTGACGAACCCAACCGACAACTGACAGCCGACAAACGCGCGAAGCGCCTACCGGTAATGCTCCTTCAGCGCCTCCAGCTCGGCGACCGCTTTGCGGAGGATGTGAACGACCTTGTGGACCTCGTTGCCGTAGAGTTTCAGCTCGGCGTCGCAGTCGGACATGGCGTAGACCGCTTCGTCCTTTTCGAGGCGTTCGCGCTCGAAGCGAAGGCGCTCGGTCAGCTCCTCGATCTCGGAGATGAGGATGAAGTTGAGATCCTTCTCGCCGAGGTAGCGCTTGCACTGCGGGCAGTAGATCGAGCGGTCGTCGGTATTCTCGACGAGCTCGAAGACAAACTGCCGCTGGCACTGCGGACACTCGAAAACTTCGGGTAACACGATCTCATCCTCGCCCGCCGATTGTCGCACGAAACGGCGGGAAGGCCGGCCGGCGGCGGGCGGAATGAGGATGTTGACCGATGCGTTTCGCGCCGTGTAGCATCCACGCCCTGCCGCAATCCTGGGAGATCGTTCAATGGTAGGACAAGCGGCTCTGAACCGCTCAATCGGGGTTCGACTCCCTGTCTCCCAGCCAGCGGGCACGCGTGGTTGGCCCAGCCTCGGCCAGCAGTTCGTCAGGACCGAGTCTCGAGTCTTGCGTGCCAGACCGTCCAGCGCTGATCCGTTCTTGCGCGTCTTCCACGACGGATGAGGTCAGCAGGCCGCCAAGGTTAATTTAGTTAGCTTCAGTCGTCCCGGTCGTCGTCGAATTCGGCGAAGTCGTGGTCATCGTCGGACTCGAGTTCCACGCCGTCCCGTTGCTGGACGAGGGTCCGCAGAAGCGAGGGCGTTAGATCCGAAACCATGCTAACCGAGCGTGTGCCGTCGATGTGAAACACAGGCGGGAATGTCTTCATTCGGCTCCTTTCAAGCAGAGGAAACATCAGGGAATTCCGGCAGAGGACACTGCAGTGCTTTTGCCAGATCACTCAAACGGCGGTGCGTCTCGTGGAACGTAAGCTCAAGCGACGATGATGCCTCCAGCGTCTCGGGAAGATTCAGCCAGTCGAACAGCGGACAAGCGAAGGTATCGGACGAGATCGTCATCACACCAATGCGAGGATAGTACGGGAGTGCAGGCGGCCAGACAAGCGGAATGGCGACCTGGTGCTTGGTATCTGGCTCAAGCTCGTGCCGGCTCGGATTACGAGCGTTCTGCGCGTCACCCGGAGCGTACAGAATGGGCCGACGCTCGAGAAACGCCCGGCCTCGTGAGGTCACGCCGAGATCACACGCGATGTTGAGCAACCCACTCCCCCACCCGCCCTTCTCGTGCGCGGCGAGAGCGACCACCTTCAACGTCTGTGTATCAGTCAGCGTGGCAAGGTCGATGCGGAACGAGCAGTCGGGCTTCTGCGCTTGCTGTATGCACCACTCGCCGACACCGCGAAGAAAATTGCGTACGATTTCCTGCTCATTGGATGCGTGCGGCGTCAGGAGAATCCTGCGCAACTCCTTGATCGACGCCTCCGTGAGGCCGCGCCGGTTCGGGCCCGATTTAGCTGCCGGAATGGTGGCATATTCGGTTTCTGGGAGGTCCCAGACGACACGGTAGTACCGGTTGGGGAGCGGCCTGTCAACGTGAAACGAAAGACGTGAGTTCCGCCACCATACGCGAAGCTGGTCGCGGCAGTAGGCGGTTTCGGCTGTGTCAAGGCGCGCGATCCCCTCTTCCACCATCCGCGAGACGCTGATGTCGATCTTCGCGGCATCGACGCCGGTGAAGTCGACCACCTGCACGCGAGGGTTTTTCGGCAGAAACTCGTCAGGGAAGTCCACCTCCATCGTCATGCTGTCATACCGCTTTCCAATACCGACAGACACGTTCTCAGAGGTGTCGTTTTTGTAGATCCGGCAATACTCCTTGGATTGCGTCACCATCCCGACGGCCGTGAAACTGTACTCGATATCACGGGGATTCTTCGCCGTCGCGGGTTTCGTCAGTGGGATCTTGCCGCGCAGGGCATATGGATTCTTGTCCTCGTCTGGAAACGAGATGTTATCGAGCATGGTTCTCTTTGACTCGGCGGAGAAGACGATGTTGTACTCCTGCAACTCCGTCGCCTTCAGCGGGAATACACCATGAGCGGTGAAGGCCATGCTGAGATCGCCGTTGATGTTTACACTCGCGACCATATCCAACCGCCTAACGCCGATTTCATGCGGACTCGAAGCCCACATGCGGTGCCTGTACTGGTCCGGCGACATGATCCGCAGGACCTCTTCTTCCTTGTAGTCGGAGGGCCCTTCGTCGCGATCGACGCGCTCGCGAACGATGAGGTCCCAAGAGCGATCCGCGTTCTGGCGCAGAAGATTATAGGAGCAGGTGTTGTCGAATGGAACCTGTCCGGAACCGGCGCCGATTACGACGACACTGTGGTCCCGTCCATCGCGTCGAGGAATGCTGACGGTCGAGCAGCTCCGAGCGTGTTTATGGCCGTGCAAAACGAAATCGATCTTGTTATCGATACAGAGGTTCAGGAAAGTACCGGCGTTGCGCATTAGATGGAACTGATCGGCCTCCGTTACTCCACTTCGTCCCTCTGCCAGCGGAATGGGCATCGGGTGGTGATGCACTAGCGCGATCTTGTGCCAGTCTTTGTACGAAGTATCTTCCACCTGCCACTTCTTCGCCGTCTCTCGAAACTGCCGTGCTTCCGAGGCCGATACGGCGCCCTGCGCGAACGTGACGACCGAGTCGGTAGCAATGTTCGAGTTGACGCAGAAGACGTACATTCGCAGAGCATCGATTCTCCGGCTGGTCGTATACGCGCCGAACTTCCGCGCAAACGCCTCGACGTCAACCGGCGACGTTTCGAGCACCGTCTTTAGCTCCGAGTCGAAAAGAGCTTCGAGATCGCGGTCGGAAAGGCCGATGTCCTTCCGTTTCATGTACGCCCTTGCTGCGCTGGATAGGAACCATCGGGCCAGCTTGAACTTCTTCGAGTTGGTGATTTGCGTCAGTTTCGCTGGGCTGATGTTTCCCAGCACTTTAACGTCGTGGTTTCCCGGGATCACAAAAAGCCGTTTCTTCCAGTCAGACTCCGGCTCGCTTCCAAATACCCGCTTACAGAGTCCTTCAAGAAATGCAAGGGCGATGTCCCACGACTTTGCAAGACCTTCGTACTGCAGTTCCCAGAGATGATTGTCGGCGAGATCCCCTGTCACGACGACGAGATCCGGCATCTGCTCGGCCACATCGTCCGCGAGTGCGCGAAAGCGCATCGCCCACAACTTTGCCTCATCGTCGGGTGAGGGTGGCCACGTCATCTCACTGGTGAAGTGAAGATCGGACAGATGTGCGATGGTAAGTTCCGGGTTCATCTTCAGATAGGAGGGACTCCAGCCGCCTTGTTCCCTACCCGGATAATGGTACAGGGCTACTCATGCCGGCGATCAAGCTGCATTCGCGGGTACGGCGGTTCGCTCCACGCAAACAGCAGCGTTGTCCCGTCGAACGTCCATCCACCGCCGCTGCAGCGCGACGCAGCTGGTTGGCTTCCTCTGGCGCCCCCGTGTGGCGTTCGTCGTCGGCTCGTGTTCAGCCGTTGCGTGAGGTCGCAACGGGATCAGCGGGATCGAATGTATGCGCGATCCCACCGTTGATCTTCATTCGAGCCTGGGCACTAAGTACATCTCACCTTGACACCGCCTCGCACCTAGCTACCGCTCAATCGGGGTTCGACTCCCTGTCTCCCAGCCAGCGGCGGAAGCCGCAGCGTAGGTTGGCCCAGCCTCGGCCACCACTCCTTCAAGTAGCCAACATTCGCGGCACGGCGGTTCGATACTCCGCCAGTGCTCGCAGCCAGCGCCGCGTTAGCGTCGCCGAAGACCCGTCTCCCACGCGCGGCGGCGGCATGTACCGGCGGCAGGCTATACTCGAACTCTCAACACATAAGGAGCGCGTCATGGCTATGAGATTCCGCCTCGCCAGTCTGGTGGTCCTGTTCTTTTCGCTCGTTCTCTACGCGCAGCAGGCTACGACGGTGCGTGGACGCGTGACGATCGCGTCGGACGGCGCGCCGCTGCCCGGCGTCACGGTCTCGATCGACGAGTTGAATCTCCGTACGGTCACCGATGCGGAGGGGAGGTATCAGATCCCGGTAACGTCCGGTCGGGCCGGCCAGACGGTGAAAGTCAGCGCAGCGCTGCAGGGCTTTCAGACACGCACCGCCACCGCCACTCTCGGTGCCGCCGAGGTCACGCTCGATTTCCCGTTACGTGTTTCTTTCGGACAGGAGATCACCGTGGGGTCGCGCGCCGTGAACGCAGAGGCCGAGAAAGCGGTGCCGGTCGACATCATCACGCACGCCCAGATCGAGTCGGCGCCGTCGACGGAGACGAATCAGATCATCCAAAAGGTCGCGCCTTCGTTCAACTTCCCGCGGCCGACGCTCTCCGACGGCACGGACAGCGTCCGCCCGGCGACCTTGCGCGGGCTCGGTCCCGATCAGGTGCTGGTGATGGTGAACGGCAAACGCCGGCACGTCGCCGCGCTCGTGAACGTCAATGGCACCGTCGGTCGCGGTTCGGCCGGTGTCGATCTCAATGCCATTCCCGCCTCGGCCATCGACAGTGTTGAGATTCTTCGAGACGGCGCGGCTGCCCAGTACGGATCGGATGCCATCGCCGGCGTGCTCAATCTGGTGTTGAAGTCCGATGCTCAGCCTCTGAAGCTGGAAGTGAAAGGCGGCTCGACCACTCACAGCGACGGTCAGATGTTGGACTCGAACCTCAGCGGCGGGTGGAACGTCGGCCGCGGCGCAGTGTTCGCCACCGTCGAGTATCGCGACCGGAACCAGACGAATCGGGCGCTCAACGATCCACGCGATCAGATCGTCAAGGGCGATGCCGGCAACAATGCCGTGGCCCAGCCGAACACCCATTGGGGTGACGCATACGAGCGCGACCTCATGTCGCTGGTGAACCTGAATCTCCCCATCAGTCAGGACGGCAGGCAGGTCTTGTATGCGTTTGGCACCTACGATCTGCGGCATGGATCGGCGGGCGGGAACTATCGCCGCGCGCTCGATGCCACGGATTGGCCGCAGATTTATCCTCTCGGCTTCCTGCCGCTGATCGAGCCGCGCATCAAAGATCAGGCCCTGACCGGAGGCGTACGGGGGGAGGTTGGCTCCTGGTTCTATGACGCCAGCGCCGGCTACGGCCGCAATAAGATGGACTTCTACGTCCGAAACTCGCTGAATGTATCGCTGGGTCCGACGATGCCCCCGAACCAGACGTCGTTCTACGCCGGCGCATTGGGTGATCGTCAACTCACCACCAACGTGGACTTTTCGAGAGGCTTCAATCTGGGACTGGCCGGTCCGATCAACGTGGCCGCGGGCGTGGAATACCGCCGCGAGGGCTACCAGGTCATTGCCGGCGAGCCGGCTTCCTACATCGACGGCGGTCATCTCAGCCAGACCGGCGCCAAAGCTGCGCCGGGCTCGCAGGTGTTCCCCGGTTTCCGTCCTTCCAATGAAGTTGACGCTTCGCGAAACAGCAAGGCTGTTTACATCGACACGGAAGGGGACGTGCTGTCGAAGCTCCGGGTCGGCATCGCCGCGCGTCATGAGAACTTCAGCGACTTCGGCGGCACGACGAACGAGAAGTTGACACTCCGCTATACGCCGGTCAAACCGCTGATTCTGCGCGGAGCGGTGAGCACCGGGTTCCGCGCACCGTCGCTCGGTCAGTCGTGGTTCTCGGCGACGAGCACGAACTTCGTTCGCAGCACGATCACCGGGAATGTCGAGCCGTTCGACGTATTGACCGCTCCGGTAAGCAGCCCGGTGGCAGTGGCATTAGGCGCAAAGCCGTTACGTCCGGAGACGTCTCGGAATTACAGCGGCGGCGTCGTGTGGCAGCCGCTGTCGAGCCTGGAGATGACGGCCGACTATTTCCACATCGACATCAAGCATCGCATCGTGTTGTCCGGGAACTTCACGCAGGCCCAGGTACAGCCGATCCTCCAGCCCTTCGGCGCGACCGGTGCGCGTTTCTTCACCAACGCAATCGACACTCGCACGAATGGCTACGATCTCGTCGTCAACCATCAGCAACCCCTGCTGAACGGCCGCATCGATCTTTCGGCAGCGTACAGCAACAACAAGACGCGGATCGTCGACATCGCGCCGACCCCGCCGCAGTTGACCGGCCTGGGAGCCGTGTTGTTCGATCGCGGCGAACAGCGCCGGACCGAATGCGGTCAGCCGCGCGACAACACCCGCCTCATGGAAAGCTACAACCAGGGCGCCGTGAACATCACGGTTAGAGAGAGCCGTTACGGGAGTTTCTGCAGCGCGACAATCAATCCGGTCGACGATCAGACGTATTCACCAAAATGGCTCACGGATCTAGAGATGTCCTACCGCTGGCACAGATACACGTTCGCGCTCGGAGCGGAGAATCTGTTCGATACATTTCCCGACAGAAACCTGCGGGCCGGCACTCCGTCGGGCTCCGCGCAGGTGGGAAGCGCCGGCGTGTTTCTGTATCCGATCAACTCACCGTTCGGGATGAACGGACGGTTCGTGTATACGCGGGTGAACTATAGCTTCTGACCGGCACGGCGGTTCGAATACCGTCCAATCCTCCCAGCCAGGGGCCACGGGCGGCCGCGTCGGTTGGCCAAGCTTCGGCCGACCGTTCTTCTGATCACCACACGTTGGCGAGCACCGCGGTTCGAATACCGTTCAGTCCTCCCGAGCCATCCCTCGGCCGGCGGCGAATCGTATTTCGCAAGGGGGCCACTAACGTGATCGGCCTGCTCGACGTCCAAGCATGTGACTTAGCGATTGCCGGCCTGTCTCTTGACGGCGCGCCGGAGCGCACAGAAAGGAGTTGTCATGTCTCGACACACTAATTTGGCTGCCTGGGTCGTCGTCGCCGCGTTTATTTGGCCGCTGACGTATGTCGCGGCGGCCACGACGCACGCCGGGAGCGCTGAGGCGGCGAACGGCGTCATCAGCCGCTACCTCATCGTGCACGGGGACTCGATGAGCGGGTCTTGGGATCAGAGCAAAGAGTTGCGTCACCAATTCGGGGATCGCTTCGCCTGGTTCCGCAAGGACGGTTACGAGTACGTCGTCACCGATTCCCACGTCATGGACGAGCTCGATCGGGCGATGGAGCCGCAGAAGAACGTGAACCGGATGCAATCGGGAGTGAATCGCGAACAACAGCGTGTCAACGAGATGCAGGCGCACGTGAACGCGCATCAACACGACGTCAATGCGATGCAGACGCAGGTGAATGAGCACCAGTCCGGTGTCGATCAGGAGATGGTCAGCCGGAAGCAGTCCGATGTGAACGCGGAACAGGCGGACGTGAATGCCGAACAAGCGAAGGTGAACGCCATGCAGGAGAAGGTGAACGACGAGCAGCACCGCGTTTCGGCTGAGCTCAGCCGCAGAGTGCAGGAAATTTTTAACTCCGCGTTGCAGAGTGGAGTCGCGACGAAGCTGCGATAGGCCCCACAAACTTCGAGCGAGCCTCATCTGCGCGGCGACGATTGATGCGTACTAATCTCGAGCAGCGAGCGCCGCGGTTCGAATACCGTCCACTAATTCCCAGCCAACTTCTGCACGCAACGGACGGTCACCGACGAATCGACGTTCAGCCCGTATACTCTAAAGCCCATGGTCCGTCTCCCGGTGTTTTCGCTGCTTCTCTGTCTATTTGTTTCCTTGGCAGCGCATGCGGCGACGCATGTCTGGACCGGTGCCGCCGATGATCACTTTGCAAACGCTTCGAATTGGATCGGTGGCTTGCCGGTGGGTGATCCGTCCGCGGCGATTTCGTTTCCAGCGTCGGGCCGTCCAGCGGCTACGAACGACCTGAATGGTCTCACGGTCCAATCGATCGCATTCTCCGCGGGCGGGTTCACGATTAGCGGCAACCCCATCACGCTTGCCGCGAACGCAACGGTGATCGACACGTCGCAGGGTACAAACACGATCTCGTGCAACCTCGCGCTCGCGGGAGACATCGCTGTAGCAGTGAACGGCAGCATCTATGACGCCAAAGGGCTCACCCTCTCGGGCGTGATCAGTGGCCCAGGCGGCGTCACCCTGCGCAGCGGTGGACATCTCATCTACGCGGGCTCGCAGCCGAACAGCTACAGCGGATTGACGCGAGTTCTCTACGGCGAGTTGCAGTTGAAGAAATCGGCGAACGTCACCGCGATCGCCGGCGATCTCTTTATCGAAGACAACGGCGTCAACTATGAGTACGGTTATCTCAGCGTCTTCAATGACGAGCAGATCGCCAATAGCTCCCATGTGACGATCGGACGTCTTGCAACATTCGGCTGTGCCGCAACGCAGACTCTCGGTCCGGTGACACTCCTGCGCGGCGCACAGTTGCAAACAGCAGCGGTGAACGGCAACGCGTTGACGGGAACGGTCATCTTTGCAGGCGACATCGAGCTCGCCGGCACGGCGCAGGCCGACATCCACACGAGTGGCAGGTTCCTGTTGCAGGGCATCCGCACCATCAGCGCGACCTCAGGTTACGGCGTCTGGAGTGACTTCAGCGGTCCCGGGCAGAAGACTGCCGGCGGGGGAATCATCCTCAACGGCGGTGCCGACGGCGACGGCACATTCAGCACGGTGCTCGATTTCACGCAGGCCACCTACGACGGCTCAACCACGATCAACGGTGGAGGCGTCAGAGTCGACGCACCACGGTCTGCCGTCGATCTGCGGAATGGAACGTACTCCGGTCACTGCAAATCGCTCACAGCGGAAGGCGGCGTGCTCAATCTTCACAGCTATCTCGGTGGCGTGACGTCGGACGGTGACCTGAAGCTTTCTCCGTCGGTCATCGTGGCGTACGAGGTGGGCACCCCGATGAAGATGAACGGTGCGCTCGACCTCGGCGGTGCGAACCTGCGAATCGATACCAACCCGGCGTTCAACTACGGCACGGTGTACAAGGTCGTCGACAACACCAGCACGAGCCCGGTGACCGGCAGGTTCGCGAATCTTCCCGAAGGAGCACTGATCGCCAATCGCTACAAGATCTCCTACGCGGGCGGCGACGGAAACGACGTTACATTCACCGACGTTGGACTGGTTCCCTCGAACGTATCGTGGACGCTGTCGCCGTTTTACCCGCAGATCGGCACGCCGATCGATTTCACCGCCACGGTGAGCGCGTTCCCGCTGACGCCGACCGGCACAGTCACGTTCTCTGTAGATGCAACGGTGCTCGGCACCGCGCCTGTGACCAACGGCGTCGCGAAACTGACCGCCGGCGCGTCGCTGCCGCGCGGTCACTACCTGGTCACGGCCGCATACAGCGGTGACTCGCGCGTTGCGCCGGCGACGAGCACCGGCGGGAATCTGTACGTCGTCGCCCCTACGCCAACGCTTACTTCGATCGAGCCGTCGACGATCACCGCCGGAGTGAAGAGGACGCTGACCGTTCACGGAACCAACTTCGTCGATGGCAGCTACGTGTTGTTTTCCTCGTTCGGATCCGCCGCGAAATTCGTCTCACCAACCGAGCTGCACGTCGACTACACGCCGTTTGCATCCGAGTCCGACTATCAAGTCGACGCGTGGGTGAGTCAGCCGGATCCCTACGGCACACAGCAATCGGCGCACCTGAAGTTGGACGTCACCGGCGTGAAGAAGCAGCCATCGCCGTTCGCGTTTGCCAGCGATCTGACGTCGACAGTGACGGGAGTGACGCCGGGTGGGATGACATTCTGGTTCGCAGTAGCGCGCACTGGAAATATCCTCTACAACATCGAAACCATTGTGAACGACGCGGATCACGACGGCAGCGTTACGCTGCCATTTCCCTTCAGGGTCACTACATTGCCGCCATTCGGTATCTGGCTCGTCGCTGATCTCAGCGCGCACACGATCGTCTCCGATAATCCAAGCCACACCGCACTCGATGCATCGCCATTCCCATCGAATGCTTTCCTGCGCGATGGCGATGGGAATTACACGCACATTCAGCTCCCTGGGGGCGGCTCCCTCCCCTCGAAATTCGCGTGGGCGCGCCCGGGCATCGGCGCATGGATCGCGATCATGGCCGACACCGCCCTTGTCGATGAAGACGGCGGTCCGAACGGGCGCGTCACGTTCGAAACGGGGGCGATGAAGCAGGCTATCGGCACGACCGCACCTCCGCCGGCCAACGGAATTCAGGCAGGCGATATGTTCCTGGGCATCGACGGTTTCGGACAGGCATGGTGGGGTGATGCAGTCGACGTTCATCTGTCCGAGTCGAACGGACCGGGCACGCTCGGATTCGCCGTTGCGTCGACGTCTGCGCTCGAAAACTCCGGCAGCGCGAAGATTCTCGTCGAGCGTACGGAAGGAACCGACGGTGCGGTTACCGTGCGGTATGCGACGGCAGACGGCACTGCAATCGCGGGTAGGGACTACATCGCACAGAATGGAACGCTGACATTTGGTCCAGGCGAGATATTCAAGACCATCTTCGTTCCGCTGGTCGACAATCAAACATACGGCGGCGGCGGTCAGTTCAACGTAAATCTGTCGAACCCTGCAGGCGCGTCCATTGGAGTAGCGACGAACAAGGTCAATATCACTGATGACGAACCTCCCCCGGTGTTGTCGCTGCAGTTGCCGTCGACATCCGTTCCCGAAGGGAATGCCGGGCTGGTCGGGATTCCCATCACCGTCAAGCTGACCGGCACGACGACCTTGCCGGTGACGGTGAACTGGTATTTCAGCGAGGTGCAGTTCGGCGCCGCGCACACCGGCGAACTTCAGTTCGCGCCGGGCGAGACGCAAAAGACATTCACCGCCTCATACACCGCGAACACCATCCCGGAGCCGAACCGCATCCTGAACCTGCATCTCTGGAATCCGCAAAATGCCACCGCTTCGACAGATTCGGTAACCATAACAATCGTCGACGACGACTTCGCTGGTATTTCCGTCGCCGACGCGTCCGTTGTCGAGGGTGCAGGGAAAGTCATCGTGCCGCTGCAACTCTCGCGTGCTTCGCAGAAGCCGGTCACCGTCACGTACGAAACGCGCAATGGAACCGCGGTCGCCGGCGTCGACTACGTTGCGACGAGCGGTACGATCACGGTCGGCCAGGGTTCGTCGATCACGATTCCAATTCTCAACGACACCATCCACGAGTCACTCAAGGCGTTCGAGGTCGTGCTCACGTCGGTGAACGGCGGAGTGCTCGACCGCTCCGTTGCTGCCGTGATCATTGTCGACGACGACACAGATTCGCCTCCACCTCCGTCGTCCCCGCGTCGGCGAAGCGTACGGCATTGAAAAGAATGGCGAACCGTTGCCGAGAGGGAAGACATCGCGGCGACAGCTCCGTTCAGGGGGAGTGTCTCGATTCCGTTACGAGGAATTCGCTGCTGCTCCCGAGTTGCGGTGTCACGTTCTTGCGTACTGGCGATTCGACTGTGACCGTTCTTCGAAATGACCTTGAAGCGGAAGTGACGGAATCCGCGGCTCCAAGAGAGGAGCAACTTCGGTACCGCCGTCCTTTTTCTGCCAAACTACGGTCCAATAGTCACTGTTCGAACGTCCGCGAAAGCGCTACGAGCGCCCGGCGAATCCGATTCCCAGCAGGTCGTCGTCGTCGGGCCTGGGCTTCACGTCCGGCCGCGGAGCGCGGGCGACGGCGTGGTCCGGCAAGTCGCTTTGGACCGAGACGTCCATGCCGACGAGCGCGTGGGCGCCGACCCGGCGGCCCTCGCCGATGCTCGCATTCACGCCAACCCATGCTTCGGTCGCGATCACGGAGTGGCCGGCAAGGATGATGTGCGCGGTCAGGCTCGCATTTCTCTCGATGCGCACGTTGTGGCCCACGCAGACGTAGTCGCCGAGCTTCGCGTAATCCTCGACGATCGTCGGCAGGATCGTGCCTGCAGCCACTGACGCCAGCGGGCCGATGGCGACGTGGGCGCCGATGATCACGCCGCCGAGGTGGGGCATGCGCGTCTTGCTGCCCTTTTCATCGCGAACGAAGCCGTAGCCGTCGTGGCCGAGGACGCTGTTGGCGTGGATGACGCTCTCCTCGCCGATCGTGACGCGCGGGTGCAGTCGCACGCCCGAGCGGATGATCGATCCACGTCCAATCCGGACGTCCGGACCGATCATGCAGAACGGCTCGATGAGAACGCCGTCGCCGATCTCCACGTCGCCTTCGATCACGGCGAGCGGCGAGATGACCGCGTTCGGCGCGATGTCGCGGACCGTCACGAGCGGAGGCTGACGACACTCCGATCGGATGAATTCCAGGACGCGGGAGATGGCGGCGCGCGGATCGGAGGACTCGATCACAACGCAATCGCTATCGAGTGTGAAGCCCTTCCGCGCGATGGCGATGCACCCGCGCAGCTTGGCGAGAGAATCGCGAACGGCATCCGGCACCACCTTGTAGTTGACGAAGATGAGGCAGCGGTCCTCGGCCGTGTCGAGCGTGGCCACGCCATCGACAACACGGTCGCCGTCTCCCGGCGCTCCGATCGCGCGGCGGATTTCCTGCTCGTCAAGCGTCGCTCGGATCACGTCAAACGCCCTCGGTGCACCGGCGCTCGTAGTAGGCGGCGAGGGCATCGACGAATGCGTCGTAGCGATCGGTCACTGCCTGCACCTCGCGCGACTCGAATTCGCGGATCATGGCAACGTAGTCGTCCTGGGGATGCAGCCACGAATGCGGATGCGCGAGCAGGCAGAGATTGCGGTTCTCCTCGAGCGCGGTCTCGAAGGTGAACTGCCGCCACATCATCGCGCTGTCGCTGACATAGAGCAGGCCGTGCTCACGGATCACCGCGCGGGCGTCGATACACGGGGCGTGTCCTGCGGGCAGCGTCACCGTGGCGACGCCGGCATTGACGACATCGTGTTGTGAAAACGACCGGATGGGCGCGCCGATGAGCGTGCTCAGAATCTGCAGCCGGAACGCCACCTCCTCGCCGATGTCGTCATGGACCGCGTTGCCGATGGCGAAGTGCAAGCCGATCTCGTGTCCGAGCTCGTGAATGCGGCGGAGCTGGCGGATCAGGCCGGGTTGCAGCGGGTTGTAGAACTGGCCGTCGACGAGCACGTGAAACGTCGACGTCACTCCGGCTGCGTGTTCGAGCTCCGCCATTTCCAGGGAGTGATACGGCGCGAAGTCAATGTCGTGACGCAGCACGATGTAGCGCTCCGGCAGCGCCGAAGTGGATAAGAAGTCGCGAAATTGCACGAACGAAAAGCCGCGCCTCTTCGCATGAACGAGGAAGCGGATGTAGAGATCGTGCGACAAACGACTGAGCACGAATCGAGGTGGCGTACGCATCAGACGCTCCGGTTGCACCATTCTCGCGACTCCCGCAGACACGACTTGCCGAAAGTTACCGCGTTTCCGGGATCGTATGCCAGGGCTACGCGACGTCGTTGCCATTGATGCGCGCCGCGACAGCGCCGAGGGAAATTCAGGGGTCGTGGTCAATGGTCCGCAGGACGCGGGCGCGGTAGCGGCGGCTTAGTCGCATTTCTCACACGCTGAGTGGAATTGCCGGCACCCTGTTGGTAGCGACACTTGGGACGATGTGGGGTTGTACCAGGTTCGTTCTCGGCAGTACCTCCAATCGAGAGTCCTTCTCCCCCAGCGCTTTTCAGGGGGAGAAGGGCTCTGACGAAGGGAGTGGCAAGGATCTCGGCGTCAAAGTCGAGGCGAGCACGGGCAGTTCGATATCCCTGCCGTGGGGGCATTCCGTCACCCCCGCCGTGCTGCCTCGATGGTGGCGATGTCGATCTTCTTCATCGGCATCATCGCTTCGAAGACGCGCTTTGCCTCATCGCCACCAGCGGCGAGCGCGTCGGTCAGCACGCGCGGGGTGATCTGCCAGGAGAGGCCCCAGCGGTCCTTGCACCAGCCACATTGGCTTTCCTCTCCCCCATTGCTGACGATCGCGTTCCAGTAGCGGTCCGTCTCTTCCTGATCATCCGTGGCGATCTGGAACGAGAAGGCCTCGCTGTGCTTGAACTCCGGGCCGCCGTTGAGACCGAGACAGGGAATGCCCAGAACGGTGAACTCCACCGTCAGTTCATCGCCCTTCTTGCCGCCCGGGTAGTCATCGGGAGCCTGGTGAACAGCGGTCACCTTACTATCCGGGAATGTGGCGGCGTAGAAGCGCGCCGCCTCAGATGCATCCTTGTCGAACCAGAGACAAATCGTGTTCTTTGACGTCATGTTCGTGTGCTCCCTTGTGCTCGCGAACGTCGTCATCCGGCATCGCCACGTGGCTTCGGCAGTGTGTGCAAGTCTTGTACAGAGGCCGGCTGATGGCGATCACAGCGGTTCGATACAGTCCGCACCGGGTCGAGCAGCGCCGAACCTACACCATGGGATCGTGAAGCGAATCCTCGTCACCGGTGCAATGGGAGCCGTCGGCCGGCAGGTGGTCGCGCAACTTCTTGACCGCGGCGCGCACGTCCGCGCCTTGACCCGAGATCCACATCGCGCCACGCTGCCACGCGAGGTCGAATTGATTCGCGGAGATCTCACGGCCCCGGAGACGATGGACGTTCTTCACAACTCTCGGTTAACCACCGCGAGCAACTCGGATTGGTGAGATCTTTCGGTCAGGTGATCGCTCTCCAACGCATTGCGCGACCGCACTCACGAGAAATGTATTTAGGCTGACCCCCTCGCGCTCGGCATATCTGCTCGCTTTGCAGTGCAGAGACTTCGGAAGGCGAAGGACAACCTTCCCGCTGAAGTCCGGAGCTGCCGCGAGCGGCTCCGGCACTGTTTGGCCGGCTTCAATCACCGCCTCCAGCCATCCCCGAGCCGCGTCGTCCAGATTTGCATACGCTTCTTCCAGGGTCTCGCCTTGCGTCACACATCCGGAAAACTCGACAACCTCAGCCGTAAACCCGCCCTCAGGAGCCGGTGTGATCACTCGCGCATAGGGTCGCTTCAGCACTTCGTCGATGTTAACCATCTGCTCTTCCTCCTTCGATCACCCAACGGGTTCAGCCAATCGTTCTCAGCTCTTCAGCCGTCCTCCTCTACTCGGACTTCCCACAAAGCAAGATCTTCCTCAAGCGCTGCGATGATCGCCTTCTTCGTCCCGATCTTCAGGTCACCCGTGTGGCGTGCGATTGTGACCGGCCGAACGTCTGGAAACGCACTCAACCACTGTCCGTGCGAACCGGATCCGCCGCCGCGCCGGGTACGACCCAGCGACGCCGCAAGTGACTCCAGATCGTCCGCGGTGACGCTTCCGCGCTTGCGTAGCGCCTTCAGTTCGGCTGCTATCTTTGCAAGTTGTCGCGCATCCATCTCAGTACTATGAATAGTACTACATCACAAAAGGCAATCGCGTTGCCGGGCATTCCCCATGTGATGCTTCGCGAGGGCGCCGAGTACATGATCACCGGCCCGGATTCGCTCACGCAGCGCGAAAGGTGATCGCGCTCTACGTCCCGCTCTTCCACCCGGCCACGCGCTTCTCGAATGCCGTCGTGTCGACGCTGTCGGCTTTGCCTTTGGCGATTGCCTGATCGGCGGCGGCAAGCGCTTCTTCCTTTCTGCCCGCGTTCCGCAGGATGTTGGCTTTGGCAGAAAGATTTCGAAACGTCGGCTTGGTCTTGATCGACTGATCGACGTACTTCAGCGCCTCGTCCCAGTTCTTATCTCCGGCGAACGTGTTCGCCGCCTGGAGGGGAAAGACTTCGTTCGCCGGATTCGCGGCGATCAGCGCGTCGGTCCTCGCGCGCCACACCGCTTTCACGTCCTTCACTTCGACGGTGAACGGCACGCTCACCTTCTCCCAGCGCAAGTTGACCGTGGCTGTATTCGCCGTCACCGGATCGAAGTTGTACGCCAGCAGCTCCTGGCTCTCCGGAACCGCTTTCGGCTTCGCCGTCACGCGTAGCGCGTCTTTTTTCGAGTCGTACGTGAACGCGCCCCACTGCCCGGAATCGTTGTTGAAAATGATCGTCCACTCGTCCTTCCCGGGGATCGTCTCCAGGCTGTAGGTGCCGGCCTTCAGCGGCTGACCGTTGATCAGGACGTCGTCCGTGACCTGAAAGACCGTCGCGTCATTCGCGCCGGCGCGCCAGACATGGTTGTACGGAACGATCGGCTCGCCGGGCTTTCGTTCGTTCTGATTGTCGAGCGTGGCGTCGCCCTTCGCGCGCGCCTCCATCGAGGGGGGAGCTTCGCCGAAGATGGTGCGGCCTTTGATCGCCGGACGATAGTAGGTAATCGTCACGTCGGTGACGCCGATGGTCTGCATGACGCTGGCTTTCTGGCTGGGATAGAGCGGTTTGTATTGCGTCGGCGGTTGTTGCGCGGTTGCGAACGTCGCGCTCAGGAGAATCATGACCGCGGCGAGCGAGAAGCTTGTCAGTCGTTTGCGAGAGATCATTGCGTGCTCCTTCGTTTCAAAGGTGGACGCAGTTTAAACCAGCGTGTCAACCACGTTGCCGGCGACATTGGTGCCATTACTGTGATTTCGCAGGCTGCTACTGCATCGAGAGAAGGACGAGGATCTCTCCGCGCCCGCCGGGAAGTGCCTGTAGCGCTTTTCCGATGATGGTGCCCGGGCGGTGGATCTTCGCGCCGCCGACGTCGATCGGCTGCGACTTCATCGCCGTTCCCGGGACATCGCTGGTGACGAGGAGGTCACCGATGCGGATCGGTGCGCCGGTGGCGTCGGCCTTGATCCTGACGCGGCCGGTGGTGGCGATCTTTTCCTTCCCTGCCGCGCCGACGCCGAGGATCAGGCCGGGATTCTCGGAGACGACGCCAGCCACGGTCGTGTCGTATGCGGTTGTGGAGGGGGCGACTTGGTTGTCGTGCGCCCGATCGAGCACGACGACGGTCGCAGGCTCGAGCGCCTCGGTGGCGTTGACCCATTCGGCGAGGTCCTGATAGACGGCGCCGATGACCTTTGCGCCGGAAATCGTTCCGTCGACCACGAGATCGATCTGATTTGTTCCCTGCCCGGTGGCGGTGGCGTTTTTCAGATGCAGCGCGGTGCGCGTCGTCTGTCCTGACGCCGGGACGGTCACCGGCGAGATCGAATTGATCTCCGCGTACGAGACGTTGTTCATTGTCGCCGGCGTGTCGGTGAACAGCGTGACGTCGGTATTGCTGCCGTTGGTGCCGACGCGCAGGTCGCCCGCCACCTGCATCCGACTGGTAGGACTGGCCGTGCCGACACCGAGGTGGCCGGTGGCGTCGAGGCGCATCTTCTCCGCGGGACCACCGCAGGAGAATTTGAGCGCGCCCGCGGCGTTGTCGGCCATGATCACCATGCCGTTTGGGGAGTTGGCGTACACCACGCCTGTGTTCGCTGTCGCGGCGCCATATGCAGTCCATTGCGAGCCTGTCACGGAAAACGAGCATTCCGTACCCAGGTCGTTCAGCGCCTGAAGGGTGGTTGTGGCACCCGAGCCCGTGCTCGTGTTTTGAAGCGTGACCTGCGGTGTGGGGTTGTTCGAGTTGAAGACCATGTGGAGCAAATAAAGCGGATTCGCAACGCCGATACCTATCGAACCGCAGGTCTCGGAAATGCTCGAGCTCTGGGACACCCAGGAGCACTGCGCCGCTGCCGTACCAGCGACAAAGAAGAAGACGATAGACACAACCAGGGTCGTACGTATGGATTTCAAGAAACCCTCCTTTGTGAACTGATGGTTATGGGACAAAGCCGACGTCTGGCCGGAGAGTATAGTGGAAATATGTCAGCGCTCGGACGGCTCGCGGCACGCCGCGGCAAGTAGAGCCGATGCCGAAAGCAGACAGCAACAAGTTCTGCAATAGCAGAAGGATCATGGTACAGGATGAGTCGGCGCGGATCGCAGCGCGGCACCATTCGGGCCGTTATACTGCGCGCCTTGCTGAAGGCTCCCAGGGTCTCCGTTCTCCTCCCCGTTTGGAATGGTGAAGCATTCCTGGAGCCGGCGATAGAGAGCATGCTGCGGCAGACGCTCTCTTCATTCGAGTTGATCGTGATCGATGACGGGTCGACTGACGCAAGCGCGGCCATGGCCGGGAAATTCGCGTGCGGCGATGACCGCGTTCGGGTGATGCGCCGCGCACACGAAGGCCTTTCGGCGGCGTTGAACGCCGGCATCGCCGCCGCGCGCGGCGAGTACATCGCACGCATGGACGCCGACGACATCAACGTTCCAGACCGGCTGCAGAAGCAGGTGGCGTATCTCGACGCGCATCCGGCATGTGTCGCCGTCGGCGCGTGGATCGACGTAGTCGACGAGGCGGGGCTGCCGCTCGGCGTGAAGACGTTCAGCGAGACTCACGAGCAGATTTCCGCGGCACTGTTCCTCGGCATTTCGCCGATCGCGCATCCGACCGTCGTGATGCGCCGCGATGTGCTTCGAGCCGCCGGCGGCTACGACGCGCGCACCTATCCCAGCGAGGACCTCGATCTGTGGTTTCGCCTCGCCGAGAGGGGCGAGCTGGCGAACCTCGGCGAAGCATTGCTGCGGCATCGCCGGCACAAGGCGGCCATCGGCATACGCGAGCGCGAGAAGATGAAGGCGATGGCGCTCACGATCTGCAACGAGGCGCGGACCAAACGCGGGCTGCCTTCCCGGCGCGGCACATCGATCCTCGCCGGTACGAACGCGGACGCGCAGTACCACTTCGAGTGCGCGCGCACGGCGCTCATCGCCGGCCCGCGCCTCACCGCCGTGCGCCACGCCGCGGCCACGATCGCCGCCGAGCCGAACCGGCTGTACGGGTATGCGACGCTGTTCGCCTGCGCCGTGCCGAAGCCGCTGCTGCGTTTTCTGCTCAATCTGCGAGGGCGTTGGCGATGAGCGAAGCGCCGGCAATCCGTCGCGCGATCGAAAAAGGCGTTGCCTTTCTCGAATCGGCGCAACTCCCCAGCGGCGAGATCCCGATCGAGATCTCGCCCACTCCCGAAATGAGCGGCGCCTGCGGTCGTGAACCATGTGTCTTTCCAGCAGCTCTCGCGGCGCGAGCGTTGTCGATCACGCCATTTGCCGCGCGCGTATGCTCGCGCGCCCTCGATTTCCTCTTGGGCGAGATGGATCCCGACGGTCTCTGGCGTCACCCGTCGAGCGAACTACCAGGGCATCACTACACTCCGCTCGATGTCGACGACACGTCGATCGCATCCGTAGCGCTTGCAGCCGCCGGCCGGCAGTTCCCGGACAACCGCCGCTTCCTGCTGGCCAATCGCGAGCGCCGTGGTCTTTTTCGAACGTGGATCGTGCGGTGGTGGCGACATCCACTCATGACCTATCGCTTCTTCCGGTACACGGCGGAAGTGGGCGATGTCGATGCCGTGGTCAACGCGAACGTCGTGATCTACCTCGGTGTTTGCAAAGAGACTCGGCCGGCGATCGAGCACATGCTTGCGGTCCTGCGCGCCAATCACGAAATGACGTCTACCATCTGGTACGGCAGTCGCTTCATCGTCTGGTATTTTTTCTCGCACGCGCTTCGCGAGATTGCACCGGCGGCGGGTGAGATGATCGTGCCGCGCATCCAAGCCGCGGCGCCGCGCAACGCGCTCGACCTCGCTGCCGCGACGACGACTCTGCTGCTGTGGAATCGCGTGCCTGACATTCGACCTTTGATCGACGCACAACTTCCGTCCGGAGCCTGGCCGCGCGCCGGCTTCTATCACATGGGTCAGAGGCGGCTTGATCCTCAACCGAAGCCGCCGTGGTGGGGATCCGAGGCGCTGACGACGGTCTTTGCGGTCGAAGCGCTGAGCCGCCTGATCGCGTGAACCACGCGCCGCGGAAACAGCAGGAGATGGGCCGCCAGAACGATGAGGTCCCGCCGCTCGTGAAAGGACGCGGTGATGAGCAGCGCAACGGGAAACAGATCGGAATAGAACTGGTGCAGGACGATGAAGAACCGCGGCTTCGGCACCACGATCACCGGCGCCGTTTGCCAGCGGCGCGCACTGCGAACGGCGTAGAGCGCGTACAGCACGAGAAACGCCGGCGGCCATGCGCTGCCGATCTGCCACAGCATGGCCGCGAGAGCGCCGAGCTCGAGAGGGAAAACGACGAACGTGCCAATGAACGGAGCGGCGCGTGGATGCCGGCGCGCAAAGGTCCGAAAGCCCGCGATGCGATCGTTGTCGGCATCGGTCAATTGATGCCAGACGATGCCGCGCAAGCCATACGCCAGCGCCCAGACGGCTACGCTCGCTACCCACGCTCCGTTCACCGGGCGTTGCGCGCCTCGGCTGGCCAGGAACACCGCGACGAGCGCGGGAAACAGTTGTGCCCCGGAAGCGTCGCACAGGACGCCCGCTGCACCACGCTCCTTGAACCGAAACACCGGAAGCGAATAGAGAGAGAATGCCAGCCACGTGGCCAGATAGCACCAGAGGAGTGGTGCGTCATCGCGCCAGAGCCAGGCGAAGAGGAAACCCGCGCCGGCGGTGAGCGCGACGAGCATCGCGACCATCGAGCGGGAGCGGCCGGCCACGGCATTCCGTTTCCCCGCCTCGCGGTCGCCTGTGAGGTCCGTGACGTCATTGATCACACTAGCGTAAATCGCGGCCGGCACGATCGCCAGCAGCAGCGACAAGGCGCTTACCCACAGCGAGCTCACGGCGACGTGCAGGACGAGCGCGGTGGCATAGAAGGCCGAAAGAATCGGAGCGAGCTTGTACTCCCACCACTCGTCCGCACGGATGAGACCGATGAGATCGTGGCGAATGAAACGAGAATAGCGCAATGAACGTCGTCTTCGTCAGCGGGAACCGGGCCTGGGGTGGGAGTGAGGAGCTGTGGAGTGCGGCCGCCGCCGTGCTGGCGTCGGAGGGGCACAGGGTCACCGTCTTCAAGAGCGGCGTCGATGAATCCGAGCCGCGCATTCGGCGCTTGCGCGCGCTCTCCAGCCGCATTCGCGATCTGGCACGGTTTCCACTCATGCCCAGGCGCCTGTTCACGCTCGTTCGCGCGTTGTCTTCCGGTGCTGCCTATGGGCACGAGGCCGTCCGGCTTTTGATCGGATTGGCGCTTTCGCGCCGTCCTGATCTCGTGGTCGTGTCGCAGGGCGGAAACCATGACGGCTATTTCTTGGCCGAGGTCTGCCGCCGCCTTCGTCTACCGTATGTGGTCGTGTCGCAGAAGGCGAGCGAGCTCTATTGGCCGGCCGACTGGCAGCAGAAGACGATCGCCGCGGTGTACCGAGCCGCGCGGGCCTGCTTTTTCGTCTCCGAGCACAGCCGCCGGCTGACCGAGGAGCAACTCGGATTTCCGCTTCCGCGCGCGGCGGTGGTGCGCAACCCGTTTCTCGTTCCGTGGGAACCGCGCACGGACTGGCCGGACGATGGTAACGAATGGCGACTGGCCTGCGTCGGACGCCTACACCCAAAGGAGAAGGGACAGGATCTTCTGCTGCGCGTTCTGGCACGCCCGCGCTGGCGCGACCGCCCGCTGTCGGTCACGTTCTATGGCGACGGCCTGCAGCGCGCCAGTCTCGAGCGCATGGGACGCAACCTCGGCCTCGCCAACGTGGCATTCGCAGGCTTCGTTCGTGAGATCCCAGCGATCTGGAGTGGTCACCACGGCCTGGTCCTCCCGTCGCGCTGCGAAGGGATGCCGCTCGTGCTGGTCGAAGCGATGCTCTCCGGCCGCGTGCCGATCGTGACCGACGTCGGCGGCAACGCGGAGATCGTCGACGACGGCGCGACCGGCTACATTGCCTCCGCGCCGACGGAGGACGCGCTCGACGATGCGATGGAACGAGCGTGGAACGAGCGCTACCGGTGGCGTGAAGTCGGCGCCGCGGCCGCCGCCCGCATTCGCACGCTCGTCCCGCCTGAGCCGGAACGCTGTTTCGCCAAACAACTGGTCGAGCTGGTCAGCGCCGCGGGCGCGCAATGAAATCCAGCGGCGAGTCGATGACGAAACGCGCCAGACCGGCGTTGAGCACTCACTCCCTCTCACCTTGACACAGCCTTCCGGCGCAGAGACGATACGCGCCGTTCCGTGTCCAACGCCCTCCGCAGAACTGCGTTTGGCTTCGCCGTGGTCATTGCCGCGTCGGCGATCCTGTTGCTTGCCGACCTGCAGCATCGCGAGCGGGCGCGTGCAAGGACGGCGAACCACAAATGGAAGCTCTACTTCGTCCAGTACAACGACGTCATCGACGTCAAGGACGCCCAGGCCGGGGTGATGGAAGGGCTGGCGGAGTCGGGCCTGCAGGATGGGCGCGACTACCAGATCGAGATCCTGAACGCGCAGGGGGACATGGCCACCGTGTCCGCGCTCGTCGACGCCGCGATCACCGCGCACGCGGACATGCTCATCACCTTCTCCACACCGACGCTCCAGGCGGCGCTGCGCCGGGCGCAGAACGTCCCCGTGGTCTACAACTACGTCGCGTCGGGCCTGAAGGCGGGAGCGGGAAAGAGCAATACCGATCACGCCCCGAATGTCACCGGCGTCAGCCTGCTGCCGGCGAATGACGAGGCGCTGGCCATTCTGAAGACGCACTTTCCCGCCATCCGGCGATTGGGCACGCTCTACTGCCCCGCGGAAACGAACATGGTCAACGCCAAGATCGCACTCGACGAATCGGCGAAACGAACCGGGTTCGAGATCGAGTACGTTCCTGCGGAAACGGCGACCGACGTCCCCGACGCCGCCGCGGCGCTGATGTCGCGCGACATCGATGCCGTGCTGCAGATTCCCGGAAACCTCACCGCCTCGGCGTTCGGAAGCATCAGCGAAGCGGCGCGGCGCGCGCACCTACCGGTCTTCGCTTTCCAGAAATCGCAGGCCGTCGGAGGGGCCATGGTGGTCGTGGCCCGCGACTATCGCGACAGCGGCCGCCACGCCGCACATCTCGCGGCGCGGATCATCCGAGGAGAGAATCCTTCGAAGATTCCGCTGGAGGATTTCGGCAAGACCAGCTTGATCGTCAACCTCGATGCCGCACGCGCGCTGGACATCTCCCTGCCGCCCGTGCTCGTGCGATCGGCGAAGGAAGTCATTGGAGCTGCAGGTGGAAATCGTTAAAACGCGGTCCGGGGGCATCGTTCACCTTCGGCTCATCGGCCGTCTGGACAACCACTGGTCGCAGTCGCTCGATGACGTGCTTCACGAAACCGCGCGTGAAGGTGCACGGCACGTACGGCTCGATTTCTCAGCCGTGACCTATCTCAGCTCGGCCGGCGCCGCCGTTCTGCTGAAACACCATCGCGAATCGATGGCCCTCCTGGGGTCACTGGAGATTTCCGCGGCCTCGGAGCGCGCGCGCAGCACGCTCCGGCTCATGGGCTTCGTCGAGCTCCTCATCGCCGGTGCGGGCTCGGGCGCGTCGCGGCGAAAAACGCTGTCCATTCCGCTGCCGCTCGAGTCCGAGAGCGCGTCGTACGAGAGCCGCGTGCTCGACGGGAAAAAGTCCGTCTGCTCCGTGATCGGCAGACCGGACCTGAAGGCACAGGCCACACCGATCTCCATCTACCGGGACGTCTTCGCGCTCGGTGTGGGAGCGCTCGGCGCGAACCAGGAGGAGTGCCGCGACCTCTTCGGCGAATTCGTCGGGGCCGCCGGCGGCGCCGCGTTCATGCCAACCGACGGTACGGCCACACCCGATTACATGCTCAGTACGGCGATGGGCCTCGTTCCGACGATTCAGGCGTTGCAGGCGATCACGTTTCGGGGCTCGCCGAGCCACCAGTTGCGCTTCGAGGCGAATTCGCCGGACGCGGGCGTTCCGCTGAGCGACGTCGTGCACGCCTCCGTTTCGCTGGCGGGTACGCCGACCGTCGGAATCGTCATGGCCGCGGACGTCACCGGTCTCGTGTGCGCGCGCTTGCGGCGCTCGCCGGCGCGGGGCGGTGGCGTGCCCTTTGACTTCCCTGCCGTGCGCGAATGGCTGTCGTTCACGCCCGAGCGGGAATTCGCGCGCTTCAGCTCTCTCGTCGTCGGAGTGGCATCCGCTTCGCCGCCGGCATCGCTGGCACCGTTCCTCCGGCCGGTCAACGGCGAGTACCAGGGACACTTCCACGCCGTCGTGACCGCGTTCCGGTCGCTCCCCCGCGGAAAACTGCCGGTTGCCGACATCGTTTCCGCCTGGCTTCAGCCGCGAAGCGTGATCTCGGTCATTCACCTCCTGCGCGACGCCAGACCGGTCGAAGGAGCGGGCGAGAGCGCATTCCAACGCGGTGCCTGCTGGATCTTTCCGATCGCAGAGGGAGGTGCCGCGTGACCCTGCTGCTGTCCGCCTGGACGATCGGCCTGATCCTCTCGCTGCTCGCGCTCGGGGTCTACATCAGCTACCGCGTATTCAAATTCGCCGACATCACCGCGGACGGCTCCATCACCTTCGGCGCGGCGGTGGCGGCGTCCATGCTCACGCACGGCCGGCATCCGCTTGCGGCCAGCGGCGCGGCGTTCGTCGCGGGCGCCCTGGCGGGCATGTGCACGGGCGTCCTGCATACGCGATTCAAGATCAATCAACTGCTGTCCGGAATCCTGGTCATGACCGCGCTCTACTCGATCAATCTGCACGTGATGGGGCAGAGCAATCTGCCGCTGCTCTCCGCCACGACGCTGGCCACGTACGCGCAGGACCTGGGACGCTGGATCAGCGGTCACGATTCGGCAATGCTCTTCGGATGGCCTGTGAGCGCGCGCGACCTCGGATCGCTTCTGCTCGCCGCGGCCATCGTTCTGGTCATCGCCGTGATCTTGTGGCTTTTCTTCAACACGAACCTCGGCAGCGCCATGCGCGCCTCGGGCGACAACGAACAGATGATCCGCGCGCTCGGCGTCAGCGTCGAGAACATGATCGTCATCGGCCTGGCCATTTCTAACGGGCTGGTGGCATTCGCCGGCGCGCTGCTGGCGCAGTACCAGGGTTTTGCGGATGTTCAGATGGGAATCGGCATGATCGTGTGGGGCCTTGCCAGCGTCATCATCGGCCGGGCTCTCATCGGATCGGACAGCGTCGGCGCCGCGCTGACCGGCACGATCCTGGGTTCGGTGCTGTTCCGGCTGATCATCGCCCTCGCCTTGCGCTGGGGCCTGAATCCGAACGACCTCAAGCTGGTCACGGCGATCTTCGTCTTCGGCGCGCTGGTCCTCCCGGCAGCGATGCAGAAAGTGAGACGGCATGCTGCAGCTTCGTGAGTTGCAGAAGACGTTCTTCGCCGGTACGCCGAACGAGGTGCGCGCCCTGCGCGGCGTATCGCTGCAGATCGAGGAAGGCTCGTTCGTCACCGTGATCGGCACGAACGGCTCCGGAAAATCGACGCTGCTCAATGCCGTTGCCGGCAGCTTTTTCGTCGACGGCGGCGCAATCGCCATCGCCGGACGCGACGTCACCCGCTGGCCGGAGCACCGCCGCGCCGCGATGATCGGGCGCGTCTTTCAGAATCCGTTCAGCGGCACCGCGCCGACCATGACGGTGTCGGAGAACCTCGCGCTCGCCGCCCGCCGCGGCCTCGGGCGCGGACTGGGAAGCCTGCTGCCGGCCCGCCTCCGGAACGAGTTGCGCGACCGTGTGGCAACGCTGAACATGCAGCTCGAGACGCGCATGCACAACCCGATCGGGACGCTCTCCGGCGGGCAACGCCAGGCATTGACGCTGCTCATGGCCACATGGCGCCGCCCCGAGCTCCTCCTGCTCGACGAGCACACGGCCGCCCTCGATCCGAAGAGCGCCGACCAGATCGTGCGGCTCACCGAGCGGATCGTCTCGCAGCATCGCCTGACGACGCTGATGGTGACGCACTCGATGCAACAGGCGGCCACGCTCGGGGACCGGATCGTGATGATGAATCAGGGCAGCGTCCTGGCCGACTACGCGGGCACGCTGCGGCGCCACGTGCGCGCGGAAGACCTGGTGCATCGTTTCGACGAGATCCGGCGGGACGAGCAACTCGATGCATCCGCCGCGGAGATGCTGCGCGAGAACTACGTGTAGGCCGGCACGGCCGGCTGCGCTGGTTGCCTAAGGCTCGGCCACCGTCTTCGCTTTAACGTTCTGCCGCGCAGACTGCCAGGCAGCGTCCGGCTGCTTAGTGCCGAGGTGCCGAATGCGCGGCAACCTTGGTGGAGTGAGGGAACACAACCACGAGCTGTGACGGGAGCAGAGATCCGGCGGTGAAGGTAGCGAGGTTGCTCTCCAACTGAACGACGTTGTTCTGGCCGGCCAGCCACGGACTGATCTCGCCGAGGCCCTGAGGAAAATCGCCGGAAGGCTCGAGGTCGGGAAGCCGGTAGTGCATCGGGGTGAGAACCCGAGGGTGCAACGCCTTCCGGATCTCATCGATCTCAGCGTCTTTGAGAATGTGCTGTTTGGCGTCGATCGGCAGCATCAGGATGTCGACCCGTCCCAGTTCCTTGAGGTTTGCCTCGGATAAAGGACCGTTGTCCCCCACGTGTGCGATTCGCAGACCGTCCACCTCGAGCAGCCAGATGGTGTTGGTCTGGCCGAACTCCTTCCCCCAGGGGCCGCCATGTTTTCCACGAATCCCGGTGATCGCGACACCGGAGACCTTGTAGGCACCCGGATCGCGCATCACGCGCACATCGGATGCCCACGGTGGAGGTTGGTGGCCGATCAGAACGTCCGCGTCATGATCGTAATGCGGATGTGTGATCAGGACGGCGTCGGCGGCCAGGCTGCGCGGGAAGTCGTAGCCGAGCCAGAGGTGGCTGGCGAACGGATCGATGAGGATTCGCGCTCCCTTGGTGTGAATGCGAAAGCAGGAATGGGCGACGTACTCGATGGCGACCTCTCCCGCCTTTAGTCGGAGCCGAGGATCAGAAGGAGCGTTCACCGTGATCGGGATCGCCTTGACGACGGTTCCTCTTGACTGCGCCAACACGCTGGCGGCAAGAAGAAGCAGAAGCAGTCGGCGCATGGTGGAAATTCTACGTCGTAGGGCCGAGTGCTTCGCTGAGCTTGCACACGATATCGGCCCAGCCTTTACGGTGAGCCTCGACCTTCCCGGCCGGCAATCGTCGGTGAGTGAGCGTCAGGTCCGTGCCGTTCTCCCTCTCATGAAGCTCGATCGTGACTACGCTCGGCTGGAGATCGGTGTTCGCCGAGATCCAGGTGAATGAGAGCAGTGATGGCGGGTCGATGATCAGGTACTCGCCCCAGTGATCGGCGTCGCCCCGGCCGTGGGCCATGACGATGCGGAACTTCCCGCCGACGCGTGGATCGATCTCAACGGTCGTATGCGCGACGTCGCCCGGCTGCATCCATTGCGCGAGGCTCTTCGGATCGAGCCAGGCGGCCATGACCCGTTCCCGAGGGACGGGGATGAAGCGCCGGATGACCACAACATCGTTCTCATCGCTCATCTGGATCGTTTCTTTCGCCTCGCCGGCGGCTGGCCGGTGAGAAAGGCTTCCAGGGCGTCGAGGCGCATCTCCCAGAACTCGCGGTAATGATCGAGCCACCGTGCGGCATCGCGAAGCGGCTTCGGGTTCAGACGAAGCCGATGCTCGCGTCCGGCCACCGTTCGCTCGATCAGTCCGGCGCGCTCGAGAACCTTGACGTGTTTGGAGATGCCGTTGAACGAAATCGAGAATTCATCGACGACCTGGCCGACGTTGACCTCGCCGTTCGCGAGCATGGCCAGGATGGCGCGACGCGTCGGATCGGCGATGGCCCCGTAGATATGATCAAGGTTGTGTTCAACCACTTGGTTGAATATTATCATACCGCGAATCTGGAGGTGAGAGCATGACGAACGGTATCGAGAACCATCCGGTGGTGTCACACGACGAGTGGCTGGCGGCGCGAAAAGCGTTTCTGACGAAGGAGAAGGAATTCACCAGGCTTCGCGATGAGCTGAGCCGGCATCGGCGCGAACTGCCGTGGGAGAAAGTCGAGAAACAGTATGTCTTCGCGGGTCCCGAGGGAACGGTGACTCTCTCCCAGCTCTTTGAGGAGAGGAATCAACTCGTCGTGTATCACTTCATGTTCACGCCGGAGTGGGACGAGGGGTGTCCTCATTGTTCGTTCTGGGCGGACAACTTCAACGAGATCATCGTTCACCTGAATCAGCGCGATGTTTCGTTTGTCGCGGTCTCTCGCGCGTCGTTGCCGAAGATCGAAGCGTTCCGGAAGAGGATGGGGTGGAGTTTCGCATGGCTCTCCTCCGACGACGGGGATTTCAACTACGACCTGGGGGCATCGTTTCGCCCTGAAGAAGTCGCGAGCGGCGCATCCGTCTATAACTTCGGAACGGCCAAACCTGGTCACACCGACCGCGAAGGCGTAAGCGTGTTCTACAAAGAGCGGAACGGCGACATCTTCCACACGTACTCGGCGTTTTCGCGCGGAATCGACATGTTCAACACCGCCTATCACTACCTCGACATCGTCCCGAAGGGACGGGACGAGGATCGCCTGTCGTTCACGCAGGCGTGGGTCCGGCACCACGACCGATACGGGCAATAAGCGAGCGATCGGGCAACCGAACGATGTCGAGCGAACGAGCATTTCTCGCCACATCGGCGCTTCTGTTCATAGCCAGTGCCGCCGGCACTATCATTCTCTGCCGCTCGATGTCCGGCGGGATGGCCATGCCCGGCGGCTGGACGATGTCGATGGCGTGGATGCGCATGCCGGGGCAGTCCTGGCTCGGCGCGGCCATGATGTTCATGCTCATGTGGGTGACGATGATGGTGGCGATGATGCTGCCGTCGCTCGCACCGATCCTGCGGCGTCGCCGAGGGCGGCGGTGGCTCGTTGCGGCCGCCTATTTCTTCGTCTGGACGCTCTTCGGGATTGCCGCGTACGCCGTCGGCATCGTATTAGCGGCAGCCGAAATGCGGGTGCAAGTCCTCGCGCGCGCTGTTCCGGCCGCAGCCGCCTCCGCGCTTTTTCTGGCGGGCCTGATGCAGATCACCCCCTGGAAAGCGCAGCACCTTGGGTGCTGCCGCGTTGTGGCCACGACGACGGCGCCCGGCGCCCGAGTCGCGTGGAACGAGGGCATTCGCTTGGGGATGCACTGCATCCTCTGCTGCTCGGGTCTGATCGTGGTCCTCCTCGTCCTCGGAGTCATGAACCTTGCCGTGATGGTCTTTGTCTCCGCGGCCATTACCATCGAGCGTCTCGCCCCGCATCCCGAGATCGTTGCGCGCGCAATCGGTGTGGCGGTCATCGCCGCGGGCGCGATCGTGGCGTTCGTTTGAAGCGTTCTCACACCTTCTTTCGCAAACTGCGCTCGAGTGCCTTCGCTCGGCGCAACCAGGCGCGATCGCGACGCTTCTGGTAGGCGGGCATCGTGGCGTCTCGCCTGGCGATCCCGCCGGCGATCTCGAGAGCGTCGGCCGGGCGGCCGTGGCCGGCGAAGAACTCCGCCGCGCTGACCAGCGGCTCGGCGCCGGTGGCACTCTGCGCGATCCTGTCGAACACGGCCATCGCTTCTTCGGCGCGGCCCAGTCTCGCCAGTGCCTGCCCAAGAAGGCAGGCCGCCCGGGAGAAGTCGTACTTCCAGTCGGCCGCCGTCACGCGGCGCAGGTCGGTGACCGCGGCTTCGTCCTCGCGCAGCTCGAATTCGGCAATGCCGCGGCGGTAGAAGGGATCGATCGAGTCAGTGCGCACGGCGAGAGCCCGATCGAAGGCATCCCGTGCCTCGCGGTACCGCTTCTCCTCGAGCAGCAGCTCTCCGAGCTCCTCGTAGTTCCCCGCCGACGGATTCTCGATCACCAGGGCTCGCAGAACGTGAACCCGCTTCCGGCGTGCGGGGCCGCGCAGGGTCCTCTGCACATTGCGAAAGTCAGGCAATCCCTCGATGAGGAAGTAGGCGAGCGCTCCGATGATGCCTCCGATGATGATGATGAATAGCCAGAACGCCTCGGGGCGCTTGCGCGACCAATGAATGACCGCGGCCACCTGGAAAATGAAGCCGTACCCGAACAGGTGTCCGATCCATGACCCGATCAACGACCCGTGCGACATTCCCTGCTGCCCGAAGGCGGCGACCGTGGAGCAGAGAAACAGCAAGCCGAGAACGGTACGGAGCTTCATGGTTCAGCCCTGGTCGAGCAAATCCTCGATGCTCACCACCTGGCCCGGCCGTCCGGCCACGCAGAGCAGCAGGCGCATCGCCCGATCGTCGAGCCGGGCCGTCTCCGCGCCGCGTGAGATAAGGCCGGACGCCGGATCGACGATCCACGCGCCGATGCGAAGCCTGGTCGTCACTGGCGTTTCCATGCGGGATTGCCGGCGAGTATACCGGCCCGTTCCGCCGGCTCCCGCCGTCGTTTCAGAAACATTCAGGCTTTTTCTGACTCAGCGTGCGAAGGTTCGCGACGATTGAATCCAGGTAATCTTCACCCGCCCGCGATGATGTTGTGCGTCTCGATGAACTCCGGCGTACCGGCGTCGACGCCGACATCCTGGAGGATCGGCATCAAGGTCTGTCCGAAGCGCTGGAAGTTCTCTTTCGTGTCCCAGATGTCGGACACGCGCAGCTCGTCGAGCGAACCGAAGGCGACGTGAAAGATCCTCCCCCGCGGCGAGCCGGCACCGGCGGCGTTGAGGCGTTTGATGACCTCGTCATACTTTTGCGACGACATGGATTTCGGAACGAAGCGAACGACGTACGGCATGCAAGTCTCCCTTCTCTTCGACCAATGATACGGGGCCGGCCGCCGCTCGGACGTATCGGCTTCCAACCGGCATTTCTTCGGAACTTTCAGCGAGAGACGGTAAGATCCGGCGAATTGCAACCGCGACCGATGAACGAATATCAACTGAAGCAGGCCATCGTGCGCGTGGCGCGGCGTCTCGATCAGAAGGGAATCCTCACCTCCACCGACGGCAACCTCTCGGCCCGGCTCGATGACGGCGGGACGCTGATCACGCCGAGCGGCTCGTGCAAGGGCGAGCTCGAGCCGGAGAAGATCGTGCGCCTGTTTCGGGACGGTACGCCGCGGCACGGGCGCCCTTCCTCGGAAATCGCCCTGCATCGGATGATCTACGAACGCCGGCCCGACGTCCGGGCCATCGTCCACGCGCATCCGCCCTACGCCACGGCGTACGCGGTGGCGGGCATGGCGCTGGACCAGCCGATTCTCTCCGAGGCGATCCTCACTCTGGGACGGGTGCCGGTGGCGGTTTACGCGATGCCGACCGCCGAGGAGCTGGCGCGGAGCGTCGAGCCGCTGGTGGCACAGCACGATGCCGTGCTGCTCCGATTTCACGGCGCCGTCTGCTTTGCGCGAGACATCGAGCAGGCCGGCTACCTCATGGAGACGCTCGAGCACGTTGCCCGGATCGACTTCATCCGGCGATCCCTCGGCTCGAACGAGGTGATCCCGCAACACGAGGTAGCGCGACTCGAAGATCTGCGCGCCGCGATGCGCGCGTCACGCTGATCGTACGTGTCGACGAGCCGCGGAAAAGCCACGCGCGGCTGCGCCGCTGAGCACAGACAAGAGTGTCTGTGCCACATTGGACCTCGGTATTAGCAGGAGAGTGGAGTCTTGCGCGACCGAATGTGCCAATGAACTTGACAACCTGCATTTGATACCTATCCTTGGTAGATACCAAGGGGATCAACGTATGAAACACAAGAAGGCAAGCGTTTTCTGGACCGGGAGAAGTCAGGCGGTACGTCTTCCTAAAGAGTTCCGCTTTGAGGGTGACACTGTGCTGGTGCGCCGCGAAGGGAACGCTGTAATTCTCGAGCCGGCTCAGGGATGGCCTGAGGGTTATGTCGATTCGTTCGCGGGCGTTCCTGAAGATTTCGAACGACCACCGCAGGGAGAGATCGAGAAGCGACGGAAGCTCGGCTGAAGCCTGATCATGCCGTTTCTACTCGATACCGACGCCTGCATCGATGCGCTCAAGCAGAATCGCAATGTACTCGATCAACTACTGTCGAAAAGCCGAGAAGAGATCCTGGTGAGCGTGATCACTGAGGCGGAGCTCCGAACGGGCGCCGCAAAGAGCACTTCCGCGATCAAAACCCTCCGGCTCGTCGAGAATTTTCTTCGCCCGCTTACCATCGCTGACTTCACATCCGATGACGCGATCGTCTATGCCCACGTTCGCGCAAAGCTTGAACGAGCCGGAACTCCGACCGGGCCTCTCGATACGCTCATCGCCGCGCAAGCCGTGGCGCGAAACCTGACCCTCGTGTCGAACAACGAGCGGGAGTTCCGGAGAGTCTCCGGCCTGCGCTTGGAGAACTGGGCGCGTTAATCCGAATCTCATCGGATGATCGTCCAACGACTAAGCGCCCCATGACAAATATTCTGCGACCGATAGACGATCAGGCTCTCAGTCGATGCTCAGATACGTCTGATCCTTCAGCCCCCGCTCGAACTCCTGCAGCAGGCGCATTCCCTCGTTCGGGCGGACGATGTCCTGTTTGATGGCGGCGTCGATCTGCGCTTTCATCCGCTTCTCCAGGTCGCGCCAGTCGTATTGCGTCATGGCCAGGACCTCGCCGATGGTCTGGCCGGGGATCTCTTCCTCGATATAGAAGCCACTCTCCTCGTCGGCGTCGAGGAAGACGTGCACCTCGTTCACGCGGCCGAAGAGATTGTGGATGTCGCCCATGATGTCCTGGTAGGCGCCGGTCAGGAAGATGCCGAGGTAGTAAGGGGCGCCGTCGCGAAGCTCGTGGAGGGGAAGAGTTTCGCGCACGTCATTGCGGTCGATGTACTTCGAGACCTTGCCGTCGGAATCGCAGGTGATGTCGACCAGCGTCGACTCCAACTGCGGTTTTTCGTTGAGGCGGTGGATGGGCACGATCGGAAAGAGCTGCCCGAGCGCCCAGTGATCGAGCAGCGACTGGAACACGGAGAAGTTGCAGATGTGCTGATCGGCGAGCTCGATGTTCAGCGTGCGCAGATCCTCGGGGACTTCGTCGGGATCCATGTGGGCGATGATGTTCTGCAGCTTCTCGGCGATCTCCCAGTAGAGGGTCTCGATGCGCGCCTTCACATCGAGCGGCAGGAGGCCCAGCTCGAACATCTGCTGCGACTGCTCCTTGATCTGCTGCAGGTCGTGCCAGGACTCGTTGATGTTCTCGTCGCTGAGGCCCTGATCGATGTCGAGGATCTCCCGCGTCAGCTTGTGGTCGCTGGCGCGGACCGAGCGCGGCTCGATCGGCGTCTTCTCGATGGCGCCGAAGGCCTGCACGACCAGCACGGAGTGATGGGCGACGATGGCGCGGCCCGACTCCGAGACGATGTTCGGATGCGGCACCTTCTCGTCATCGCAGACATCCATGATGTTGTAGACGATGTCGCTCGCGTACTCCTCGAGCGTGTAGTTCATCGACGAGTGGAACTCCGAGCGCGAGCCGTCGTAGTCGATGGCCAGACCGCCGCCGACGTCGAGGTACTCGAGCGGGTGGCCGAGCTTGTGGAGCTTGGCGTAGTACATGGCCGCCTCGCGGACGGCGCGCTTGATGGTGAGGATGTCGGGGATCTGCGAGCCGATGTGGAAATGGAGCAGCTTGAAGGCCGACTCCATCTTCGCCTCGCGCAGGATCTCGATGGCCTCCAGGATCTCGGCCGTCGAGAGACCGAACTTGGCGTGCTCGCCGCCCGAGGTGGCCCACTTCCCCTTGCCCTTGGAAAGCAGGCGGACGCGCATCCCGATCCACGGCTCGACCCCCATCTCCGCGGCGATGAGGGTGATGGCGCGGACCTCCGAGAGCTTCTCGGCGATGAGGATGACTTTCTTGCCCAGCTTGCGGCCGAGAAGCGCCATGCGGATGAAGGTGTTGTCTTTGTATCCGTTGCAGACGATCAGCGCCTCGGGGTCGTTGTGGATGGCCAGGCCGGCGAACATCTCCGGCTTCGAGCCGACTTCGAGGCCGTAGTTGAACGGCCGGCCGGCGTCGAGAATCTCTTCGACGACCTCGCGAAGCTGATTGACCTTGATCGGAAAGACTCCGCGGTAGCTGCCGCGATAGCTGTGCTCGGCGATGGCGCCGTTGAATGCGTTGTTGAGCGTCTCGACGCGATGCCGCAGCAGATCCTGAAAGCGGATGAGGATCGGCGCGGCGAGATTCAGCGCTTGCGCCTCGCGAAGGGCGTCGATGATCGGCACGGCGATGCCGCCTTCCTGCAACGGCGCCACGGTCAGATCGCCGGCCGCATTCACGTCGAAGTAGCCGGTCCCCCATCGGTCGATCATGTAGAGCGACGACGAATCGTCCACGGTCCACGGCGGCTGTTCGTCGAACTGTTCCGGTTGCGCTTCCATCAGCTTGGGAAGGATAGAACAACGAAGCGCCGGCCGTATTGCGGCCTTTGTCACTGGGGATCAGTGACTGTCGCTCTTCGTATCCGTTTTCTTGACGTCATCTTCGGCTTTCTTCCCGGCTTTCTGCAGCCCGGCGCCGGCTTTCTGCGCGGCCTGACCGAGGCCTTCTTTCACGCCGCGGCCAAGCTCGATGGAGCCGTTCTTGATCTTCTGGGCCGCATCAGATTTGCCGATGTCGTCGGTGGTCTTCTTGATCTGGTCGCCGGTCTTGACGGCGTCGTCATGGGCTTTCTTTGCCGCATCCGAGGTGGCGGTGTCCGTGATGCGGTAGGAGCCGTCGGGTTGTTTCTGCATGCAGGCGAACGCCAGAAGGACGATTGCAAATGTGGTGAGTCGCTTCATATTGCCTCCGATTCCGGAAGGAGTAGCAAGCAGCGAGCCGTGTATGCTTCGGCGCAGATGAAAAGCGTGATCACCGGCAGCGGAATCGGCATCCCGAAGAACGTCGTAACGAACGACAAGCTCGCCCGCATCATGGATACCAGCGACGAGTGGATCCGGACGCGCAGCGGCATCGAGCAGAGGCACTACGCTGACCCCGGCCAGTCGTCGTCGGACCTCGGCATCATCGCCGCCGAGGGAGCGCTCCAGGCCGCCGGGCGGACGCGCGACGACATCGACGCGCTGATCTTTGCCACGATGACTCCCGACTATCTCTTTCCCGGCAACGGGCCGGTTGTCCAGGCCAGGATGGGGTTTCGGCAGGCGTTGCCGACCTTCGACATCCGCCAGCAATGCTCCGGATTCCTCTACGGCCTCGACCTCGCCGACTCGCTCATCCGCAGCGGCAAGTACGCGCGCGTCCTGCTCATCGGCGGCGAGGTGCACACCCCGTTCATGCCGTGGGAGAACGGCTGGGACACCACGATCGGACTCGAGGATCGCGAAGTTACAGCCGAGGAGCGCGAGCAAAACACCCGCATCCGCGACCGCGTCGTCCTCTTTGGTGACGGAGCGGGGGCCATGGTGGTCGAGGCGATGGATGACGGCGATCGAGGGTTTCTCACCTCGAAGCTCTACACCGACGGCTCGGGCATCGAGGCACTCTACACACGCGGCGTCGGCTTTCGGCTTCGTCCGTTCGTCACACAAGAGCAGATCGACAAGGGCGACAACATCCCGGACATGGATGGCCGCGAGGTCTTCCGCCAGGCGCTTTCAAAGATGCCCGAGGCAGTTCGCGCCGCCTGCGCTTCGGAAGGGCTGAGCGTGTCGGACATCGACGTCCTGCTCGTCCACCAGGCCAATATGCGAATCATCGACGGCGTCGCGAAACAGCTCGGCCTCGGGCCGGACCGCGTCCCGCACAATATCGAGCGATACGCCAATACGACCGCCGGCACGCTGCCGATTCTCTATCACGAGTGCGTGGCCGACGGCCGGATCAAACCGGGAATGCTGGTCTGCTTCACGGCCCTGGGATCGGGACTTCACTGGGGCGCGGCGCTGTACCGCGCGTAATCGTTCTATGCCTGCGGCTGCGGGATCTCGAAGTGCAGGCCGGGGTCGTTGGGCGGCGTCAGGAACTTCGACACGCGCGGTTCGGCCTTTGCCGCGTTCTGGAATGCAGCCACATCGGCAACCGATGATGGTGCAACATCGAAGACGTTGAGCAGCTTCGGGTCGGCGGCGTGATGCGAGACGTTCATCGGTCCAAGCTCGACGATCTTCGCCGTCATGTCAGCCTTGATCGCGTCCGGCGTCTTGCCGGCGGCCTTGCCCGATTCGTAGACGTCGATGACCGCCTGGCCCGGCGGCTTGTACAACCTCCTCTGCGCGGCGACGCCCTGCGTCTCGAGGTTGTTGAACATGACCCGGGCCTGATCGGCAGGACTCCTCTGGGTGCTGGAGATGGTCACGGTGGCGACATTCGCCGCGGCCATCACGTCCCGTAACACGCCGAGAGAGTACGGCGTCACATCCGAGGACTTTGCGTTGGGACCAAATACAATGTCGTCCGGCATGGCGGAAGTTTATCCCGAATCATCCGCTCCAGGCGTCGCGAACGGAGGCCGTGTCTTCGAAGGCGCGGAACCGCGCGGCAACATGCAAGTACGACCTCGCCGAGCTACCAGCATTTATTCCCGCTGGAGCAGTCCTTCGGCTCATCGCAGGACCAACTGCCCGTTCTCGAGAACAGTTCATCTGGTTTCCTGAGCTAACTTATTGATTCTCAGGATCAAGACGTTTGTTCGGCGGATCAAGCGTCTTGCTCTGCGGAGCAAAGTTTCTGCTCTGGGGAGCAAACTTTCTGCTCTGCGGAGCAAAGTTTCTGCTCTGGAGAGCAAAGTTTCTGCTCTAGGGAGCAGACTTTCTGCTCTGGGGAGCAAAGTTTCTGCTCTGGGGAGCAGACTTTCTGCTCTGCGAAGCAGACTTTGAGAAATGCCTGAACTTAGGCGTTTACGGTCGGAGCGCTGGCGTCTCGCCGGCTGGCCCGGCGTGCGTCCCGCCGCCGTGTTTACCGCGAACGTGGGGAGTCTTGCCGGCTCGGGGGCGAGACGTCCCCGGCCAGTCGGCGAAACGTCAGCGCTCCGGAAACCGCCAGCGCCCGCCCGGCAAGACTCCACCCATTTGCGGTAACCGCGGCGGCGGGACGCGCGCCGGGCCAGCCGGCGAGACGCCAGCGCTCCGGAGAACCGCCGCGCTTGTCGATTTTGATCGCGGAGCGGCGGAAGCTTGTCCCGAATCATCCATGCCATGCGTCGCGAACGGAAGCCGTGTCTTCGAATGCCCGGAACCGTGCGATCTTGCCGTCGCGTAGCGTGAATTCGTGGACGGAGCCGGTGGATGCCGCACGGCCGTTTCTCTTCAGTTTGTAACCGATGTCGATGTGGGCGTAGACGAGGTCTCCGGCACCCGCGAAGCGCGACGGCGTGAATTGCGTGAATTCGACCTCGCGATCGAGAGTGGCGAAGAAGTCGCCGACCTCGTCGCGTCCGTGGCGAATGGGATACCACGGCACTTCGGTCGCGGTCGTATCCGTCCCCCAGTCAACGTCATCCGTGACGTTGCTCAGGATCATGTTGATGTCGCCGCGGCCGAATGCCTCGTAGAGCTCCTGCAGTTTCCGGATGTTGTCGTTTTCGCTCATGACCGTCTCTCCGTCGGGATCTACGGTCGGCGCGGTCCGGCGGATGTTCCGTCAAGAAATTCTGCACCTTGGCGTGCGGCTTGACGACCACATCGCGTGTATCTCATTGCAGCGCCGTTACTTCGCGAAACCACACCTTCGGCGCGGCGCTTGATCTCTCCGCCGTCCCATGGATGACTGTGAATTCATTCAGGAGCGCGAGAACGAGAGCCAGACGGTGATGTCGACCGTGATGACGGGTTGGGAGAGCGTCGTCTTTCAGGTCGAAGACGTGCCGCCTGACGACTGAACGGTGGGATCGGCTTCCTGCACCGCTTCATTGGCGCCTTTGAAGCCGATCTTCGAATGCGTGCCGTCGCAGAACGGCTTCATCGTCGAACCGCCGCAACGGCAGAGCACGGGCTTCTTTACCTCGATGGGGTTGCCCTGCGCATCGGTCAGTGTGAACTCGCCTTCGACGAGGTACGGGCCGTTGTCGCGAACCTTGATATTGATGGCCATCCACTCTCCTAAAAAATCGGGTTCTTCGCCTCGTGCTTCTGAGGCCACTGATAGGTGTAGCCAGGAAACTCGATGGGGATCTTGTAGGTGACCGTGACGGCGATCTCCCCATTGCCGCGGACGATGTTGATGTTGTCTTCCGTCACGGGCAGTTCGTCTTCCCGAGCCTTGGCCAGGATCGCCGCCCGGATGCGGTCGTCGTTGTGGGTGCCGGCGGACTTGGCCTCGTCGACCACAGTCTGCCGCAACTCCGCCGCTTTCACTTTCACCGGAATCATCTTCCACGCCACAAAGATGGCCAATCCGAGAAGAATGAGGCCGATCAGGCACCCCAAACGACCCTCACCGCGCTCG
>Ga0247680_1000049_pt1 | contig 69337 bp, 52 predicted proteins | sample CNK21_metaG_FD_182803 | JGI IMG/M metagenome (GOLD analysis project Ga0247680, IMG submission 182803) | Soil microbial communities from Purdue University Martell Research Forest, Indiana, United States - CNK21 | ecosystem: Environmental > Terrestrial > Soil > Temperate forest > Bulk soil...
ATTATCGCGGTCGAAGTATGACTGCGCGAAGAGCGCGCCGGCGACGAGCAGCGTCGTATCGATCGTCGAGAGCTCAATGTGGCCTCCATCACCGGGCTCAAAACGCTCGCCGAGCTTCATGTCTAAGAAGTGATAGTAGAACCCGTGATAGCCGGAGACGCCGTGCGGCTCAGGACCCTGCTTCATCGCCAGCAGCGATTGCAGCGTGGCCCGCGTGCGCTCCGCCGCCGCCTCGCGCGTCACATACCCGCGCTCCGCGCCAATGCCGTAGGCGGTGAGCCCGAATCCCACCGCGGCGATGCTGGAGAACGACGGCGTCGGCCAGCGATCAGGAACCAGCATCGTGTTTGGATCGGCAAGGTCCCAGAAGAAGTGAAAGCTGCGGCGCTCGACGTCATCGAGCATTGCCGTGTCGGCTGGTGTGGGAACGACGGCGCGATGCCGCACGGGCGCGTTCGCGCAGGAGGCGAGGAGGAGACTGGCAAGGAGTGCCGTAAGGTTTCGCATCGCCTGAGAGTGGATTAGTGGATTAGTCGATTAGTGTGCTTGACCATTGCTTTTGAACTTCCTGCCATACCGTTTCGTCGAGAGTCCTTCTCCCCCCGCGGTTTCTTGCGGGGGGAGAAGGTGCCGATAGGCGGATGAGGGGGGCGTATACCCGAAATGCGCGTTCTACCGACGCTGGTACGCGACCGATTGAAGCTCGCGTTGCGTCCGCGTGAAGCGCCCCCTCATCCGCCTTCGGCACCTTCTCCCCCGCAAGAAACCGCGGGGGAGAAGGGCTCTCGACGAAACAGCGTGCCAGTGATTCACAACCACTGATCTACTAATCCACTAACCTACCAATCTACTAATCCACTAATCCACTGATCCCCTAATCAACAACTCGGAGCGCCGGCGATTCACCGCCGGCGCTCCGTTTGTGCTCATTTAGAAGTTGACTTTGAGACCCACTTCCTCCCTGCGTCCGAGACGGATGACGCAGTTCGGCTTGCCAAGACCGGCAAGCTGGTCGGCGTTCGGCGGCGGTCCGATGAAGTTGTTGAGGCAGCCGTAGCTCGTCCAGTTGAAGGCGTTGTACACACCGCCGATGATTCCGACCGAGGTGCGGCCGAACGTGGCGAAATCCTTCTCCACCTTGAGATCGACGTTCCGGTCGGCGAACCCGCCGCTCTTCGGCGGCGTGATCGATTTCGAGAACGGATGCGTCGCCTCGCGGTTTTCGAGGCTGAAGCCCTGCGTGAAGTCGAGGACGTTCGTGAACTGGCCCGATCCGAAAGAGGCGATCGCGCTGAGGCGGATTTCCCACGGCAGCCCGAAGATGCCGGTAGCGGTAATGCGGTCGCGCTCCGAGCCCGGCACGTCATGCTTGCCGTACGCGGCCGCGGTCGGGAAGTCGAGGCTGAAGAGATCGTTGCCTGTCTGCTCCGCCCGTCCGTGAGTCCAGGCGAAGGTGGCGCCCCAATGCGACTGCGTGGTGTACGGCCTGTCGAGCTTGGCCTGAATGGCGTTGTACCAGTAGCGCTTCCCTTCCGGATCGGACTTGATGACGTTGCCGAGGCCGGGTATGAGCTGGGCGCAGCAAAGGCCGTTCGGCGCTGCCGACAGCCAGGTGAAGCCATGGTAGCCGCGCACGCCGTCGTAGCTGAGCGAGCCGAGCCACGAGCCGAGCGACTGACGGACGCCGAGGTTGAACATGTTCGAGTACGGCGCCTTGGTGTTGTTATTGAGGAGATAGACCTCGGGCTGCGCCTTGCCCGAGGCGATGAGACCATTGAGACCGGCCAGAGTAAAGAATGCCGGATCCCATTTGATGGTCGGCCCGCCGTTGCGCGGCGCGCCGGTCGGCGAGAACTGGATGTTGAATACCGGGAACTGCAGCCGATAGCGCTCGTCGAGCGTGGCATTGAGGAAGATCCGGTCGTAGTACTTGCCGAAGCCGCCGAATACGATGGTCTTGTTCTCGCCGGTCACGTCATAAGAGAAGCCAAGACGCGGCTGGAACTCGTCCTTGGACGGCTTGCGCTGATTGCCATTGGAGAAATAACTCGGGTCGATCTTCCCCGTCAGCCCGGCCACGATGTTCGCCGGCGTGACGTAGTTATCGTCGAGCATGTGCGATTCGTAATCCCAACGCAGGCCGAGCGTGAGCGAGAGGTTCTTGTTCACGGTCCAACTGTCCTGGCCGTAAATCCCGTATTCATTGTTGTTCGTCTTGAGGATGGGGTTGCCGAAACCGAACACGGCCTGGAAGGGCTGCGCGAACGTCAGGCCGTTTGCAGGATCGTTATTGAAGTCGAATTCCGGGTTGCCGTTCAGGCTCTTGTTGACGCTGTAATGCATCTTGTCGAAGTTGCCGCCGATCTGGAAGGCGTGCTCTCCGTGGAACTGCATCGGCGCGAAGTTGAAATCGTCGCGCAGCTCGATGCGGCGCTGATCGAAATCCTGCGTCGTGCTGTTGCCGCCGACGCGGCCCAGCCCAAAGTAATTGAGGCCGACCAGGTTCGGATTGAGCGGCTTCGGATTCCAGCCATAGTCCTGCCAACTGAGCGTGGCCTGATTGAGGGCGCTGGCATTGTTCCATTGGTCGCGCAACGTCGTGCCGTAGACCCAGTTCCTCAGATCGGTGCCCGACTGGAAGGAGGTCGTGCCGCCGAAGTCGCGCGTCTCGTGCTCGCGGCGGTAGTTGCCCGAGATGTCGATCAACTGATTCTTGTCCGGCTGCCAGCTCGCCTTTCCGAAGGCGAGGTTCGACTTGAACGGACTGGCGAACGAACCACCCACCTGGGGATCCAGGGGAGTGTTGAGATTGTTGACGATGGTCGTGGCGTGCTCGTCGACACCCTCGTACGAGAAGAAGAAGTTGAGCTTGTCTTTGATGATTGGCCCGCCGAAGCTGATGCCCGGCTGGGAGCGGTGATACGACGCATTCGTCGACAGCGTCGAGAACTGGAAGCCCTTCGCCGTCGGTGCCACCCACATCTTCGGCTGGTAGTAGAGGAAGGCGTTGCCCTCGAACTGGTTTCCACCCGACTTCGTCACCGCGGTGATGATGGCGCTGGAGGCGTGGTCATACTGGGCGCTGAAGTTCTGGGTGATGACGCGGAACTCCTGCACGGCGTTCTGCGGGAAGGGATTGCCTCGGCTGGAGTCCTGTCCGACCAGGCCTCCCTGCAGCACGTCGTTCTTGAAGCTGACGCCGTCGATGAAGACGTTGGTCTGCTCGGCCGGCTGCGCATCGCCGGCGATCGTCTTTCTCTGTGGATCCGTCGACAGACGAATTCCGGGGGCGAGCTGGGCGAAGTTGAGGAAGTTGCGGTCGCCCTGCGGCAGGCTCTCCATCTGCTGCGGCGTCACGTTCGTGGCGGCCTCGGAGGTCCGCGTCTCCACGAGCTGATTGCCGACGACGGTGATGGTCTGGTTCATCGACGCATCCGCGGACATCGTGAAGTTCAGCTCGACATTCTGTCCGAGCAGGACCTGCACCGTCTCGTTGCGCGGCTGGAAACCGGGAGCGGCCACCACGAGGTTGTACACGCCGGGCTGGAGGCCGGCCATCGTGTACGACCCGTCCGGCCCCGACATCACCGTCTTCACGAAGCCGCTGGCCGAGTTGACGGCGTCGATCTCCGCGGCCGGCAATGCCGTGCCGTTCGGATTGGCCACCTTCCCGTGGATCGTGGCCGTCGTCAATTGGGCGGCAGCCGGCATTGCGATCGACACGATCAACAATGTCATTGCGACAAAAACGAATGTTCTTCTCATGAAACCTCTCCTTTGTTAGGGCTGCTATTCCGGCCACGCGCCGCCCGATGCGGTTGCGTGCTCACTTTGGTTTCTTTCCCTGGGGTGACGTTCCTGGGGGCCATGCAGGAACCTCGCACGATGAGGGCCGTCCCCACCCGCTCATGCCGGCAGGCGTGCGCCGCCGGATCGCTGATGGCATCGAGCAGCAGCGCGAAGGCGCGCCGCCCGAGCTCCGCGATGTCGACGCGCATCGTCGTCAGCGGCGGCGCGACGTAGCGCGCGATGGGGATGTCGTCGAACCCGACCACGCTCATGGCCTCGGGGACCTTGATCCCGGCCGCGGCCAGCGACGCCAGCACCCCCACGGCCATCGAGTCGTTGGCGGAAAATACCGCGGTCGGCGGCGATGCCAGCGCGGCGATCCTGCTGCCGGCGGCGAACCCCGATTCCTCGGTGAAGTCACCGCTCCATTCGAGCGCGCGCAGCGACTTCGCCGCCATCCCGCGCATGGCATGGCGGTAGCCGCGCAGCCGTTCGCGCGCGTCGGCATTGTGCTGCGGCCCGCAGATGAAGGCGATACGCGTGTGCCCGAGCTCGTGCAGATACAGCATCATCGCCCGCGCTCCCCCGTAATTGTCGATGGTGATGGCGTCACCGTTAACCCCCGATGAATTCAGGAGCACGACCGGCATCTTCGGCAGCTCTTCGAGCGGCGCGAGCGTGACGTCCGGCGCCATGACCACCAGCCCGTCGACGCGCCCGCGCATGGTCTCGACCACCTCGAGCATCTGGCCGGGATCGCTGTGGGAGCCGGAGACGAGGATGTGGTACCCCTCCGCGCGCGCGGCGAGATCGATCCCGCGGATGACCTCGGAGAAGAACTCGCCATGCACGTCCGGCAGAACGATGCCGATGGTCTGGCTGCGCCGGATGCTGAGCGAGCGCGCCGCGACGTTGGGAACGTAGCGCAGCGACTTGGCCGCCGCGCGAACCTGCCGCGAGGTTTCCTCGCGCACCAGCTCCTTGCCGTTGAGCACGCGCGAGACCGTGGCCACCGAGACGCCCGCCCGTGCGGCGACGTCATGAATCGTCGCTACCGCCGCGGTGTTGCGGCGTCGGGCCTTTCGAGCGAGTGGTCGAGTCGGCATAATTAGTGATTAGTGGATTGGTCGATTTAGTGGATTCGTGATTTCTGCTCCGACGAGTGCGTCTTGCTCCTGATCCACTGATTTACCCAATCACTGATCATCTTCCATGTAAACGGTTACATTTTGCGGTACGCTACTCACAATTCGATTGCCTGTCAATGAGGAGATGAAACGATGACCGACGTCCGCTTCCCCGACGGCTTCGTCTGGGGCTCCGCAACCGCGGCCTACCAGATCGAGGGTTCGCCGCTCGCCGATGGCGCCGGTCCGAGCATCTGGCATCGCTTCAGCCACACCCCCGGACGCATGACCAACGGCGACACCGGAGACGTCGCCTGCGATCACTACCATCTTTATAAGGACGACGTCGGCATCATGCGCGACCTCGGCCTGCAGGCGTATCGCTTCAGCATTTCCTGGAGCCGCATCCTCCCCGAGGGGACCGGACGCGTGAATCAGAAAGGGCTCGACTTCTATCGCAGACTGGTCGACACACTCCGCGAAGCCGGCATCCTTCCGATGGCCACGCTCTACCACTGGGACCTTCCCGCCGCCCTCGACGACCGCGGCGGCTGGCTCAACCGCGACGTCGCGGAATGGTTCGCCGACTACGCGTCGGTCGTCTATAAAGCGCTCGACGACACCGTCGAATGGTGGGCCACGCTCAATGAGCCGTGGGTGGTGACGGATGGCGGCTACCTCCACGGCGCGCTCGCCCCAGGCCACCGCAATCTCTTCGAAACGCCGATCGCCTCGCACAACCTCCTGCGCGCCCACGGCCGCGCCGTCGAGGTCTACCGCACGATGGGCAAGCACGCCATCGGCATCGTGGTGAACATCGAGCCGAAGTACCCCGACTCACAAAGCGAGGAGGACCTCGCGGCCACCCGCCGCGCCGACGCGTATATGAACCGCCAGTATCTCGATCCGCTCTTCCGCGGCCGGTACCCCGAGGAGATGGCCGATCTGTATGGCGAAGCGTGGCCGGAGTTCCCCGCCGCCGATTTCGATCTCATCAAACAGCCGCTCGATTTCGTCGGCATCAACTACTACCTGCGCGCGGTGACGAAGAACGATCCCTCGCAGATCATCGAGCGCGCCGCCCGCGTCCGCCAGCCCGGCTCGATCTACACGGAGACGGGATGGGAGGTCCACGCCCCCGCCCTGACCGACGTCCTGCTCTGGTTCCGCGACCGCTACGGCCCGACGCCGATCTACGTCACCGAAAACGGCGCCGCCTTCTACGATCCCCCGGTTGCCATCGACAACACGGTCAATGACCCGCTCCGCATCCACTACCTTCGCGAGCACATTCTGGCCGTCCACCGCGCCATCGAACAAGGCGCCGACGTCCGCGGCTACTTCGTCTGGTCCCTCCTCGACAACCTGGAATGGTCCCTCGGCTACACCAAACGCTTCGGCATCGTGCACGTCGACTTCGCGACGCTGAAGCGAACGCTGAAGGAGAGCGCGAAGTTTTACGCGGAGGTAGTGAGGACAGGCGGGGGGAAGGTGGGGTGATTCGCGACCTCGGGTAGGACTAGCCGTATTTCTCACGGTTATGTTAAGCCCTTGCTTTATGCGCAAAAAGGCTTTCACCACAGAGGCACAGAGGGCACAGAGGCTGTGTTTTTCTCTGTGACCTCTGTGTCTCTGTGGTGAAAGCTTTTGAAGAGTACATTCACATCGAGAAGCCCGACCGAGGAGCCGATCGGCCAGGTGAGTGAGTGCTTGACCGACCGCGTCGCTCGGAGGGATGGTTCACCCATTGCAGACGAAGGAGGGCTCGACATGGCCACGAAGAAGACATCCAAGGCAAAGGCACCGGCGAAGGCGTCTACGAAACGGCCGGCCGCGAAGAAGGCGAAGGCGGACAACAAGCTCCGCCTCACCTCCGCCAGTCCCAGCTTCACCGTCAACGACATCGAGAAGAGCATGGCCTGGTATCGAGACGTACTCGGATTCACGGTAACCGAGCGTTGGGAGGACGGCGGCAAGTTGCTGGGCGCCGAGATGGCCGCGGGTGATGTCTCGTTCATGATCGGGCAGGACGACTGGAAGAAGGGGCGCGATCGGGTCAAGGGCGTCGGCGTGCGACTGTACTGCATGACCGATCAGGACATCGATACGCTCGCGGCGCGGATCAAGGCGAACGGCGGAACGCTGGAGGGGCCGAGGGATACGCAGTGGAACACACGCGAGCTGGCGGTCGACGATCCGGACGGATACAAGATCACCATCGCCAAAGAGACCAGGAAGCGATAACTACGAGGGCCGTTCATCGCAACGTCATCTTCATGACGATACAAGGGGCGATCATGCAAAACGTCAATCGCGCGCTCCTGATCCTCTCCTGCACAATCGGCGTGGCCGCGAGTGCCGCCGACCTCGCCTACACAGTTGCCATGCAAGCCCTCCCGGGCGCCAGCGCGGACGGCATCGGGATGGACTACATCAGCTTCGATCCCGGCACGCACTCGGTGTGGGTTCCGGCGGGGAACACGGGAGCGGTCGACGTCGTCGATCCAGCGACCGGCAAGGTGCGGCAGATCACCGGCTTTCCGACGGCGGAGATGGGGAGCGGCGACCGGAAGCGCGTGGTCGGTCCGAGCTCCGTCACGATCGGAAGCGGGACGATCTACATCGGCAACCGCGGCGATTCCACGGTCTGCGCCGTGAACCCGAAGACGCTCGTCCGCGGCACCTGTCACAAGGTCGACTCGATGCCCGACGGGCTTGCATACGTGGCGTCGACGAAGGAAGTCTGGGTGACGACGCCGCGCGACAAGTCGATCCGCATCCTCGATGCGGTCACGCTGGCCGAAAAGGCCAAGCTCACCTTCGACGGCAATCCGGAGGGCTTCGCCGTCGATGGGAAGCGCGGACGCTTCTACACCAACATGGAAGACAAGGACCTGACGCTGGCCATCGACCTGAAGTCGCACAAGACAGTCGCCACGTGGAAGCCGGCCTGCGGCGCAGACGGTCCGCACGGATTGCGCGTCGATGAGAAAGCCGGCCAGCTTTTCATCGCCTGCAGTGCGCGCGCCGAGGTGATGGATGTGGCGCACGACGGCGCGGTGCTCTCGTCGGTCGATACCGGCGACGGTGTTGACGACATCGACTACAGCGATGCCACGCACCTGCTGTACGTCGGAGCGGCCAGAGCCGGCGTGCTAACCGTGGCCCGCGTCGACGCCAACGGCAAGCTGGCCGTCGTGGCCAAAGTGCCGACGCACCTCGGCGCCCGGAACCCGGCGGTCACGAGCGATGGAACGGTCTACCTGGCCCACTCGGGACTCGGTAAGCTCAGCGATCTGGTCGTGGCGACGCCTAAGAGGTAGCTGCGCTTCGCGCGTTGTCGGTTGTCTGCGCGCCGCGCGTGGTCAATAACCTTAAGTCTTGGGTGACGGCCACGCGCGGAGGCGCAGACAACGCCGGGCGAAGCCGGCAGACAAACGCGCCGCCAGGCGCAGACAACGCGGCGAAGCCGCTACTTCATCATCTCCCTCTCCGTCGACTGCTTGCGCTGCACGTCGGTGGCGAGGTTGAAGGTCAGGATGATCTTGCCGAGGCGGACGAGATCGCCGTCGGCGAGGAGGCGTTTTTCGGTGAGCTTCTCGCTGTTGACGAAGGTGCCGTTGCGGCTACCGACGTCCTCGATCACGAAGCCCTCGGCGGTGCGGATGACTTGGGCGTGCTTCGCGGAGACGCTCACGTCGCGCAGCGCGATCGTGTTCGCCGGCGTCCGGCCGACCGTCGACATCTCTTCGAGCAGCGGATGCATCGTGCCGTCGTCGGCCGTCAGCGTGGCCACCAGCTCGGGCTCCGCTGTGGGCGGCGTGGGTGGCGCAGGTTCCGGCTCCGGCTCGGGAGGTAGCGGCGGGAGCTCGGGTGGGGACGGCGGCACGAGCGTCCGCTTCGGCTCGCGCGCCGTGGCATCGGCATCGATCATCGGCTCGATCAGCCCGGTCATCTGCAGGCGTTTGATGATCGGATAGAGATCGGCGGCGGTGCGGCCGCTGTCGGCTCGAAGTTGCGCGAGCGATTTTCCGCTGCCGATCTGAAATAGGATCTGGAACTCTTCGGCGGTGATGTTGATCTCGCCCGGCGGACGGTTGACGACGCGGAATTTGACGTTGTCGTCGGGAAAAAGGTCGCTGATACGGCGCGCCTCGTCATTGCGCTCCTCGGCCTCGGCGATGACCGCCGCAATCTCCAGCGGTGAGGCGTCTTCGGGCAATACGACGTCATCGAGGAAGGTGAAGGTGCCGTCGCTCCATCCGATGAGTTTCGAGACGACGCCGGCCGCATCGCCGTCTCCCTCTGCCGCTACGATCCCGCCGTCGCGTATCGCCAGGCGCAGCCGCTGGCCGCCCGATTCCGCATCGAACGTGCCGTTGTGGGAACTGCCAAGGAAGGTGAGCAGCTCCTTTGCCGCGAAATGTTGAAGGCTTCCCTGCAGGACGACGCGCATCGGGGAAGTTTAGCAGTGCAAACGAAGGGCTTGAACGCCGCGCTGCACCAGACAGCATCTATGGCATTATTACATCACCAATCTGGAGATCATACGTGGTCGAATACAACCTTTGCGGCTGTACCGGCGAAGCGTCTTGTCGTCCGTTCGGCGAGGAGTACGTTGTTTGCCCGACGCGGCGATCGAATCTCACCGCAGCCGATTCCTGGACGGAGCGATGTTCGATCGGCTGAAGTACCGCACGCATCGTCTGTTTCACCGCCGCGACCGTTCCGCCGACGCGCGCGAGCGCCGGCTCGAGGCGTTCTACACGAACAGCGAGGCGGAATTGGAATCGCTGCGCGCTCTGGTCACCGGTCCGGTTCCCGCCAGCCGAATCGTCATGATTCACGGAACCAGCGGCGTCGGGAAGTCATCTCTGCTGTGGATGTTCCGGCTCTTCTGCCGCAGGCAACCGCACGTTTCGGTGGCACTGGGCGAAGGACGCAGTGCGATCGAGTTGTTGCGGCGGTTCGCCGAGGACCTGGAAGATACCGGCGTCCTCGTGCCCCGATTCCGCGCCAAGCTTCGCGAGCTCGGGAGGATTCAGGCTCACGTAAAAGAGAAGGTCGACGATCTTTTGAAGGCGACCGTGAAATTGGGCGGCCAGGTGGCATCCGCCGCGGCGACGCTCACTCCCTACACCGCGCTCGCCGCGCCGTTCCTCGGCTCTGAGGCAGCCGCCAATCTGGTCTCGTCCATATTGACGAAGACAGATCACGATCTCTATCTCCGTCCACTTGAAGCGCTGACCAAGGCATTCACGGACGATATGTACGCCGTGCGTGGCCGTCGGGTGGCGCTGCTCATCGATACGTACGAACAGGCGAAGGCCATCAACGATTGGGTCGCCAATTTCGTATTCGGGCTCCCCGAATCCGTTGTGGTCGTGATCGCGGGCCGTGAAACACCCGCCTCGATGCTAAGCCCGTCGTGGGAGCAAATCCGGCCCTCGGGAATGACCGAAGTGCTGGTCGAGAAGCTGAAGCCACTGGAAGACTCCGATCTCCGTCTGCTCGTTCAGAAGTACTTCCGCGGCAAGAGCCGTGGAGAAGATCCCGACCCGGCACAAGTCGAAAAGCTCCTCCGTTTCTCGGGCGGTTTGCCGTTGATCGTGACAACCGCCGTGGATTTATGGGCCGCCCGAGGTGGACCTTTCGACTTCGATGAGGAGAAAGACGACGTCGTCCAGCATCTGGTCAACGACCACATCATGAAAGACAGCCCCGAAGGCTTACGAACGCTGCTCGAGGCGGGCGCCACGCTCCGCACGTTCAACAAAGAGGCGCTGGCCGCACTGACGGACGCATCAATCGCCGAAGCCGGGTACCGCGAAGTCGAGCGCGCGGCGTTCGTGCAGAGCGGCAGCAAGGGACTGGCCCTCCACGACAAGATCCGCGACGTGATCAATGCTTACGTCGAGACAAACACCCCGGAGCGCGCCGCCGCGCTGCACGAACGCGCGGCGACGTATTACGAGAAGCGTCTGGAGCGCGCATCGGAGCCGCGGCAGCGTCTCGGCAGGGAAGAAATCGCGTATCACCGATACCGCGCTTCCCCGGCCAATGGCCGGCGCGTGCTACGCGATTTGCTCGACGCAGCCTACGCGCGGCGCCAGCTTCAGTTCTGCCGGGAGCTGATGAACGACGCCCGCACGTACGTAGGCCACGACGACGATCAGACTCTCGACTGGCTTGCGTATTACGACGCGCTGCTGGAGGTGTATGCCGGCGGCGAGCCGTCGAATCCCCCGGAGATGCTGGAGACTCTGCTCAGAAGGCCGCATCTCGAGCGCGACCTTCGTGCCAGCGCACTCGAGCACCTCGCCGAGATGATCTGGTACTACAAATTGCGCGCGGGATCGGACGTGAAGAGGGCCGATCGGCTCTATGACGAGGCGCTCACGTTGCGTCGCATCGCTCCGCCCGATCTTCCCGGGCAGGCGCGTCTGCTGATCGGGCGCGGCGTCCTGCGCCAACGCACGAGTGGTAAGGGTGAGCCGCTTTTCCGCGAGGCGCTGGAGATTGCCCAGACCCTCGGACTGCCGGCCATGACGGCATGGGCTCAGCGCGAGCTCAGCATCGCCCTGCGAATGCAGGGTCACTTCCAGGAGGCGTTTCCCCTGATCGATGCCAGCGCACAGACGTTCGAGGCGCTCGGTCTCGATACCGACGCCGCGCACTCGGTCCTCAATCAGGGCATGTTCATGGCCGCCATCGGACGGTTCGGCGAAGCGGAGAAGTTCTTCCGAAAGTGCCAGGAGCTGTTCGACAACAGCGCCTATGTGCGTCCCGGCGAGCGTGGGTGGCTCTTACACGGCCTCGCTGACCTCGAGCTTCACCGCGGCCATCCTGGGAAAGCGCGCGAAATACTCAAAGAAGCAGCAGAGCAATGGAACGACGATAAGTTCGGCTCTGCAGTGGTGGAGGGAGCGCAGGCCGCGGTCGAGCTGGAGGACAAGAATTTCAAGCTCGCGCTCCAACACGCTGAACGCGCACTCGATATAGGACTCGACATCGACGACGCCTATGGCCACGCCTGGTCCCTGAAGACGAAAGGCCTGGCTCTGCGCGGCCTCGGGCGTATGGAGGATGCACGCCCGGTGCTTGACGAGGCGCTACGGCTCATGAAGGAGTATGGCGCGACACACGCCTATTGCCTTCTGCTTGCCGAGAGCGGCGACGACCGCGCGGCGGCGTTTGCGAAGGAAAACGGCTACGACGATATTCTCGCAATGCTGGCGACGACCGATGCAGACGCCGCGAAGGCCGGTTGATTACGCCGTGCGAACGGGGCAGCAGCAACCAGCCGACAACGGGAAGCCGTCACTTCTTCGCCCGCAGGCGAATATCCGCATCGAGCCGGTGCCGCCCCTCGGGCCACGCTTTGACGAAGGCGCGCCACATCGTAACGGTGTCGCTGGCGAGGGCCAGCTCGAAATCGACCGCTTCCTGGCGGCAGCGCCTCGCCTCCTCGGCGTGCACGGAGTTGGGATGTGCGGCGATGAACTGCTGCCAGGCGGCCGAGGTGCCTGACTCCCACGTCTGCTGAAAGACAGCCTCTTCGTCTTCTCCGCGGCCGACGCGCGCAAGCGCCTCGCGCGCGGCGTCGCCGACCGGCGTTCCTCGGGGATGCGCTTCGGCCAGCCGTTGCAGGGCCTGGCGATCGCCTTCGGCTTCTTTCGCCCGTACCGTCTCGATGAGCGACAACTCGAACATCCGCGCCCTGGCATCGGTGGTATCGACAGAAGTCACGCCGGCGAGCGTCTCCTCCGGTCCGCGGCGGATGTCGTTGACCGCATCGCGCGTGAGCGTTCCGGCCGGCGCGCTGAGGAACGGTTGCAGCGCCGCGGCCATCTCGCGCGCATCGGCGTAACGGTTCCGGCGGTCTTTCTCGAGCGCCCGAAAGATGACCGGTTCGAGTCCCGGCGGCCAGTGGTCGTCAACCGACGCTTCGCGAAAGCGGCGCGGCCGCTGGGTGAGGTGTTTCATGATGTAGCCCTGCGGCGTTTCGCTGATGAACGGCGGTACACCGAGGAGCATCTCGTAGAGCACCACGCCGAGGCCGTAGAGATCGGCGCGGCCATCGAGCTGCTCGCCGTCTTCGATGCTGCCGAGCTGCTCGGGCGACATGTACTTCGGATTGCCGATCAGCATTCCTGCCTGCGTGGCCATCTCGCTCACTGGCGTATTGACGTCCTTGGCGATGCCGAGGTCGATGATCTTGACGACCAGGCGATCGTCGGCGTCATACGACAGCATCACGTTGTCGGCCGAGATGTCGCGATGCAGCAGTCCGCGGCGGTGGATGTGATCGAGTCCGGCCAGAACCTGCACGGCGACGTCCGCGGCCAGGGCCAGGGGGAACCGTCCGTGTGCGGCGCTCCACTGCCGGACGGTCGTACCGTCGATGAACTCGGTGACCATGTAACTGCCGCCGTCGCCGATGAAGAAGTCGTGGACGACGGCGATGTTGGGATGGTGAATCTGCGTGGCCAGCCGCGCCTCGCGCAGGAAACGGGCGCGATAGCCGGCGTCCGACATCATCCCTTCCTTCATCACCTTGATGCAGCGGAAGACGTCGAGATGCACGTGCTTGGCCTTGAAGACGTCTCCCATCCCTCCCCCGCCGAGGCGATTGAGGATCTCGTACTTGCCATCGAGCACCGTACCGGGCCCGAGTCCGAGAGGATTGGGCATCGTGATTGAGGATAACGCGGATGCGGGGTTGCGAGGTTGCGGGGTCTCGCGGTTGCTGAGTTGCAAGGTTGCTGGGTTAAGACCTATCGGACGCCTTGCAACCCAGCAACCTTGCAACTCAGCAACCAAGCAACCGCGAGACCGCGTAACCGCAATCACAAGGCGATTTCCGGATGATGGATGGCTCCGCCGAGAGCAGCGGCCCAACCGATTGCGGCGGCGGAGACAATCGCCGCGATGACGACGAGTATCCGCAGAAGAAGTGGCACGCTGCCGCGCCGCCGGCTGGCGATGACCGCTGCGACGGCGAGCACCCCGGCGGCAATCGAGCAGTACAGCGCGGTCGTCGCGGCCTTCTCGTGAGGGGCAATGGCATCCTGCTGGATGCCGGCCACGCTTCCGATCTCATCGGCGGCGCGGCCTCCGGCGAAGTACGCCATCGGCGTCGTCACGCCCGCAACGATGAGCAGCAGAAGAGCGAGTCGGCCGAGCTCACCGGCGTAACGCCGAAGGAAGAGACCCGCCGTCGCGGCGACGGCGCCGCCGAGGCTCAACACCGGCGGGAAGTGCGTCAGGATCAAGTGGACGTGTGCGAAATTGATTGGCGTTTTCATTCGGTCACCATCTCGGCTCACGTGCAGAACTGCGCGGCGCCGGCTTTGATCCCGTGTGACCGAGGCCGTCACAGAACGTTCAAGTGAGACCGCGAGAGACCACACGCACTGCTTAGGCGCGGCCTCCACGCGGCCGTCTCGATCGGTCGTCAGCCGGAAAACGGATCAAATCCTGCCAGGCCGACGTAATTGAGAATCGCTTGGTCCGTCGTAACAAGCCGGCGCCCATCAACGATCGACTGTGCAATGAGAATGCGATCGAAGGGATCGTCGTGGTGCCTGGGGAGCACTTCGAGCTTCCGCGCGTGTACAAAGCGCATCGGTAACTCCGAGAACCCGTCGGCCGCGATCGTCGAGACGAGCTCGTCAAGGTCGATTTCGAGCCTGCCTAACGCCCGCTTAATCGTGATCTCCCAGAGCGAGGCAGCGCTCACGGCGATGTCATTCTCAGCGGAGGTGAGAACCTTCGCGATCACTTTCGACAATCTTCGATCCGCCATCACCCACCATAGAAGAATGTGCGTATCGAGAAGAAGACGCATCACTTCTCTGAGTCAAAGAGATACCCAGGAAGTGGCGCATCGAAGTCGGGCGAGATGCGGACGCGCCCACGCATACGTCCCGGCTTGCGCACCACCGCGGGAGACCGGAAGGCGATCAGTCGTGCCGCGGGACGGCCACCGCGGGCGATGATGATCTCCTCACCTGCCTCGGCACGGTCGACCAGTTGGGATAGCTTGGTCTTCGCCTCGTAGATATTGACTTTCTCGCTCATTGGTCTGATCTGACTAACTCAAGACCGCTCCTCCACATTCCGAGCCGGCGATCACTACCCCACCTTCTGCGCCACCACCACCCACCGCAGCGGAGTTCCCGGACGCACGGCGTCGAACGGGTAGCAGGTGATCAGCGTGAGCTTCGTGCGGGCGTCCTGGCGGAGCACCGATGTGTCGCTCTTGCTCACCACGCGCGTCGCCTGCACGCGATAGCGGACGCTGCGGCCGTCGGGACGCTGGAGGGTCAGGACGTCGCCCGGGCCGACATAGCGCAGCGGCGCGAAGTGCGTGTCGCGGTGCGCGGTGATCACGCAGTTCCCGGCGTCGCCGGGCATGGCCGTGCCGTCGAGGTGGCCGGGACCGAAGGCCATCGTCCGACCGCTCGCTCCGGCCAGGACGATGATGGCCGCCCCGCCGCGCTCGATGGTCAGCCTGGCGATGGCGCGCGTGTCAGCCCACGGCCACGGCTTGACGCGCTCGCCGGCCAGCGCGCTGCGCCACGACATCTCCAGAAGGATCTGCGCCAGCTTCGCCTTCGCGTACATCCACAGCCCCTCCCCGCCGGTGGCGAGACCGGCGAGGAGGAGGCATGCGAAGAGGGTGCGGGTGAGATTGCGGATTCGGGTGGACATGGGTTCCTCGGGTTGTCAGTTGTCGGTTATCGGGTTGTCGGTTGTCAGAGACGGGTGATGGAGCCGGATGTCTCTTCTCCGACCCCCGACTCCCGACTCCCTACCACCTCATCCACTTCATTCCGATCAGCGCCACGCCGGCCATCGCCCCACCGATCATCAGCAGCAACCCTGCCGGTGTCGCCGTCTGCGGCAGCGTGCCAGCCTGGTCGCCGGTGGCGGAGTTTTCGGCCGGCAGCAGCTCGGACTTGCACGTCGGATTCAGTCCCTGCGGCGTCTGGTCGATGGCCACGAGGCTGGTGTACTGCGAGACGAGGTGATGCTGCAGGGCGACGCTGATCACCGCGGCCTCGACCCCTTTCGGATCGCTGCCATCGCTGAGGTGGTCCATCAGCGACTCGATCTTCTCGCGTCCCCACAACTTCGCGATGCTCTCACTCGTGCCCGGCGCCGGCAGCGTCAACTCTTTCGTCCACGGCTCGTTGCCGATGCTGCCGTGAAGGATGACCCTGGCGTTCGCATCGTGGACGCGCATCGCCACGACCAGCGGCCCGCCGCGATAGAGATCGGGCACGCGCTCCGGCCACGACTCGGCGGCGGCATCGCTGCTGCGCACATCGATCGACGTCATCACCGGCGCATCGAGCTTCGCGAAGAGCTCCGACATCCGCTCCTGCACCTGCTGCACGTCGCCGATGTAAGTAAAGGTACCGCGCCCAAAGCGCGCCGCATTGCGCATGAAGTGCGAGTTTGGCGCGGCCCCGATGCCGACCGTGAAGAGACGGCTCTCGCCTAGGCGGGTGTGGATGAACGAGAAGAGCTCCTGCTCATTGTCGACCTGGCCATCGGTCATGAAGATCACCTGCCGTACGGTGCCGGAAGGCGTAGTGGCATGCTCCGGAAGCGCCAGGTTCAACGCTTTCAACATCTCCGTACCGCCGTCGGCGCTGATCTTCTCCACGAAGCTCTTCGCTTCCGCGACTGCCGCCGAATCCGCAAAGCGGCTATCGGCAAACAACGGCCGAGCCTCGGAATCGAAATCGATCACGTTGAATTTGTCGCCGGCCTTGAGGTCGTCGAGCGCCAGCAGCAGCGCCGCCTTGGCCTGATTCATCGACGCTCCCTCCATCGAGCCGGAGCTGTCGATGATGAAAATCGTCTCGCGCGGCAACCTCACCGGCGAGCGCGCCGGAGGGGTGACCATCACCAGCGCGTAGGTATCGTCGCCGAGTTTCTCCGTCAGCACCGTGGCCTCGGGGTCCGAGCCGAGGTCCGGCCGCCAGGTCAACTCGAAATCGTGATCGGCGTCCAACGTCGACGCATCGGCCGTGATGCGGTAATGCCGGTTGCCGATCGTCTCCGACCGCACCTTCTGCACGCTCCGGATGTTGCGCACCGAGTAGCCCGGCTGGAGGTCGACCGACAGCGAAACCGTACCGCCGGCATTGCTCGCACTCGACGGCGTGCCCGGCAGCTTCGCGGCAACCGAGGTTGCAAACGTGCGCAACGGCGAATAGCGCGGCGCCACCACCATCGGGAAGCGAAGGCGATACTCGCCGTTCTCGAAATGCGCCATCTCCTGATAGGCGATCTCGATCACAACCTCTTCATCCGGCATCACGCTGGAGACCGACGTCGTGAAGACGTTCGGCCGCTGCTGCTCGACCAGGGCCGCCTTGCGTCCTTCGCTCTTCGCCTTCTCGAACTCCTGGCGTGCCTGTTCGCGCTCGTGGATCTCACCGACGATGACACGCGATCCGATGGTCATCTTCAGCGTATCCACCGCGCTCATCTCCGGCAGCGGGTAGACATACATCCCTTCCACGCAGTGCCCGGTGACGTTGTGAAAGGTCTGCTTGACCGAGGTGCGGACGATCGGGCCCGAGACGGTCATGCTCACTTCCGACTTCACGGCCGGGCTAACGACGTAGACGCCGGGCGTTGACGTCTTCAGCAGCAGGTCGGCGCGGTCGTTCTTGTCGAGCGTCGTCGTCTCCTGCCCCTGCGCCACGAACGGCAGCAGGAACAGCAGCGAGAGCAGCAGGACCATCCATCGCTCCAGGGTGTAGTCGCGGGGCTTGTATTCGGTGTTGGTGATGTCGTTGGTCTCCATCGTCGTCTCCTTCGATCGTTGATGGGATCAATAGAAGTCCGCGATGTGACGTGGCCAGTGTCCAAAGAAGGAGAACCGGCGGCAGGATTGTGGCGGGATTGTGGCGAGGACGTTCGCGGCAAGGCGGCGCCGTACAATGTCACTTGTGCGAATCCTGACGGTTCCGCTGAGCGAAGCGAAGGAGAACCGTCAGGATCTCTGGTGGCATCGCGGCGACCTCGCTGCAACCACCGTGGGGATCACGCAACTGCAGCTCGGCGCCACCGGAGATGCTGCCTTCTCGCTGCGCTCACTGGCAGCATGGACTTTTTGAATAAATGAAACAGACCATCGCACTCGTCGACGACGAAGAGACGATCCGCGAGACCGTCGCCTTCGCGCTGCGTCGCGACGGCTACGACGTCATCACCTTCCCGGACGGCGCCGCGGCGTGGGACGTCGTCAAAGACCGGCTGCCGTCGCTGGCCATCCTCGACATCACCATGCCCCGCATGGACGGCCTCGAGCTCTGCCGCCGGCTGCGCGCCCGCAGCGACACCCTCCCGATCATCTTCCTCACCTCGCGCGACGAGGAGCTCGACCGCGTCCTCGGCCTGGAGCTCGGCGCGGACGACTATCTCTGCAAGCCGTTCTCGATGCGCGAACTGGCCGCGCGCGTGAAGGTCCTCTTCCGCCGCCTCTCCTTCCTCGAGAACCCGGCCGCGCAGCAACAGGAAGCACCGCTGCGCTGCGGTCCCCTCTCGCTTGACCTGCAGCGCTACATGGCCACGTGGAACGACACGCGCGTCGACCTCACCGTCACCGAGTTCATGATGCTGCACGCCCTCGTCCGCCATCCCGGCCACGTGAAATCGCGCAAGCAGCTCACCAAGGAAGGCTACCCGAACGACACCTACGTGAGCGACCGCACCATCGACACGCACATCAAACGCCTTCGCCGCAAATTCGAGGATGTCGATCCATCATTCGCCGCGATCGAGACGGTGTACGGAGTGGGTTACCGATGGGTGGCGTGAGCACTCGGATCACCAACCGCCTCCGCCGTTTCCTCTCCCGCATCGCTTTCCGCCTGATGGCGTTCAACCTCCTGCTCGTGTTCCTGCCTGTCGCCGGCATCCTCTACCTCGGCTCGTACGAACAGCGCCTCCTCGGATCACAGCGCCGCGCCCTGCAGGAAGAAGCGCGCCTGCTCGCCGCCGCCGTCGCCTCGGCACAGGTGCCCGGGCGAAGCGCGCAGGAGATCCTGCTCGCCCGTCACAGGCTGCGCGGCAATACGCCCGATCCGATCCGGTTGCGGGTGATCTCGCCGGTCGGCACCATCATCGCCGACTCCCACGAGTTCAGCGGGCCGCCGCCGCCGCAACGCGCCAACCGCGCCAAGCGCAATATCCTCTACCGCGCCGGCGCGGCCCTGCTCCGCCCACTGCACCTCTCACGGACCACCGAACAGCCGCTCGCCGAGGGCGACTATTACGAGAGCTCGAAACGCCTGTTTGGAACGGAGATTCGGAGCGCGTTGCAGGGTGAATCGGGCGCCGTCGAGCGCATCTCGCCCGACCGCCGTTCGGTCACCGTCTACGTCGCCGAGCCGATCCGCATCGGCGACAACGTCATCGGCGCCACGCTGGCATCGCAAAGCACCTTCCCCATCCTGCAGGATCTCTACACCGTCCGCCTCGGCATCCTGCGCATCTTCATCATCTCGGTGATTGTGGCCATCATCATCAGCCTGCTCGTGGCCACGACGATCGTCCGTCCACTGCGCCAACTGCGTCTCGAAGCCGCATCCATCCTCGACCGACGCGGCCGGCTACGCGGACGCTTCCGAGGCTCCCGCAAACAGGACGAGATTGGCGATCTCTCCCGCGCCCTCGAACGCCTCACGCGACGCCTCGACGAGCACGTCCGATTCATCGAATCGTTCGCCGCCGACGTCTCGCACGAATTCAAAAACCCTCTGGCCTCGATCCGCACCGCCACCGAAATGCTCGCCGAAGTCGACGAGCCCGAGCAGCGCAACCGGTTTCTGCGCATGGTCGAGCTGGAGATCGCCCGGATGGAATCGCTGCTCTCCGGCGTCCGCGAGATCACCCTCATCGATGCCCAGCTCACCACCGAGCAACGAACCCGCGTCGACATCCGGGCCCTGCTGGAACGGATCGTCGACGGATTCCGCCTCCGCGAGCGCGCGAACGTCTCCATCGTCCTCGACGCACCGCAGGAGCCCTTCGAAGTGAACGCCTCTGAGGATCGCCTCATCCAAGTCTTCGTCAACGTCCTCGAAAACGCCATCAGCTTCTCCCCGCTCGGCGGCGCCGTAACGATCGCGCTTTCACGCGACGCCTCCACGATCGTCACCACGATCGCCGACCAGGGCCGGGGAATCCCGGAGCCCGACATCCCCCGCGTCTTCGACCGCTTCTTCACCCACCGCCCCGATGCCACGCGCCCCCGCACATCACACACGGGGCTCGGGCTGGCGATCGTCAAGGCGATCGTCGAGGGGTATGGAGGCTCGATCACGCCGGCGAACAATGCAATGGGCGGCGCGACGTTCGAGATTCATCTGCGTCCATCTGCGTAATCTGTGGACGCGGTTTTATCCGCAGATTACGCAGATGGGACGTAGATAGAATGCCCACACATTCCGCGCGAACATCAACGAGCTCCCGATACCTTCTCGTTCATCACGACGCTCTTTCGATGTCATTGCCGCGTTAGCGGAAGCAAATGGTAGACAGGGGTGCGAGCGCCTTTTGCGAGCACCCCGTAAAGAGATGCCCCAATTTTCGTGCCGCGTCAGCGGCTCTGGATGATCGCTGCAATCTACGACTTGTAGTCAATTTCGAGACAAGTCAAACGCCCCTCGCTCCGAATCCACTCCTCGTAGAACTCCTCGGCGCATGATTGCATCCGAGGGAGCATTCGTCATAGGAGCCTGACGATGCCAAACACTTTCACGAGCCTGCGATACCACATAATCTTTTCCACAAAGAACCGTGAGCCATTCCTCGTGCCGCCGTTACTCGAACGCATGCACGCGTACCTCGGAGGCTGCGTGCGAACCATCGGCGGCGTGCCACTGGAGATCGGAGGCGTTTGCGATCATGTCCATCTTCTGGTTGGATTGAAACCGACGCATAGCGTTTCCGACGTGCTCTGCAAGATCAAGAAGACATCATCCGACTGGGCACGAGATGAGATGGGATGCGCAAAGTTCCGCTGGCAGGATGGCTACGCAGCCTTTACCGTCGGACGAAAAGGGATCGACGACCTCCGGCGATACATCGCCACTCAGGCGGAGCATCATCGGACGAAGACCTTTGAGGAGGAGTATCGCCAGCTCCTGAAAGCGCACGGGATAGACTTCGACGAGCGATACCTCCTCTAACTCCAGTGCCGCTGACGCGGCACGAAATCCATAACCATCCGTTTCCAGGGGTGCTCGCAAAAACCGCTCGCACCCCTGGCTACCGTCTTTATGCCGCTGACGCGGCATTCACGCCAAGGCCCACCATTCTGGAGATGCTCACCGAGCGACCTGATACCTCGTGCGCGGAGATCGAGCTCCATGACTGCCAGCCTCTCAATCTGTTATCCATCCACGTGGAAGGACGCAGTGAGCGGCAGAGCCCACTCGAGCGATAATTCTCGCGATAGCACTGCCGAAGGGATCATCGATGTGGCGCAAACTTCCAGGCCAGATTTCGATTGCCGTCCTTCTATTCCTGTCTGCTTCTACACTCTATTGCTCTCTACAGGCACCCCCACTTACCGAAACTCGCGAATCGACTTTTGATAGCCACTTCGACTCGGCAAACGCCCGAACCGACACTGCTGGAGGCTGCGGCCTGGCAATGCTCTTCGGCGCGTTCTGCGCGCTTTGGGCTCAAAACACCGGTCGACGGCCGCTCCTGTGGTTCATCCTGGGCGTCCTTTTCAGTGTCATCGCGGTGCTCGTCCTGCTCTACAAAAACTCGGAAGACATCAAAGCCGTCGCGCGGCGGAGCGCGAACGACAAGACTGAGATCCGATCTGGGGATTCAACGTAAGACCAATCTTCCGGAAGTGACTGTCCCGTTGACGTTGGAACGAACGACTTGAGCTCACGCGGAGACGCGGAGGAACTTCTTTCTCCGCGCTCTCCGCGGCTCCGCGTGAGTCCTTCAGACGTTCGGTGCAAAAATCGACAGCGTCTCCGCGAACTCCACCTTCGGCTGTCCGCTGATCCCCGCGGCCGCGACTCCGGGCGTGAGGCGATCCTTGACGAAGGTATCGAAATGCTGCGGAGACTCCCACAGATCGAGCACGTGAAACCCGTCGCTCGCCATCCAGGCCGTATGGAACTTCGCGCCGACAGGCGCCTGACCTTCCCAATTCACGGTACGACGCACCTCTTCGTACTGCTCCTTCGTCACCTCGGGCCAGTGCATCAGCATCACAGTCGCCATGATTGCTCCCTCCGAGCGAATTACGTCGGAGCGGCCGGAGCGGATTTACGCACCGTCTCGATGAATGCATCAACCTCCGCGTCGGTCGTGGCGCAGGCGGTAGCGAGGCGATGGACATCCGCGCCGAAGAGCTGCCAGTCGTAGAAATCGAAGCCGCGTGCTCGCAGCGTCTCGACGAGCGGAGGAGGGATGCGGACGAAGACGAAGTTCGATTCCACCGGCCGGACGATCTCCAGATACGGACGAAGCCCCGCGGCCAGCCGCGCCGCCGCCGCGTTCGCGCGGCGGGCATTGCGGAGCCAGAGATCATCGGTGAAATACGCATCGAGCTGCGCCGAGAGAAAGCGCATCTTCGACAGACGATGCCCGCTCCTGTGCCAATGCGGCACGAGCGCCTCGGCGAGCTCCTTGCGAAAGACAACGATCACCTCGGCCGCCATCGCCCCGTTCTTCGTCGCGCCGAAGGAAAGGATGTCGACACCAGCCCGCCACGTGAGATCCGCCGGCGCGCATCCAAGCGCCGCCACCGCGTTCGCGAACCGCGAGCCGTCCATGTGAACGCGGGCGCCGTGCGCGCGGGCGGCATCGCAAAGCGCACGCACCTCGTCGACGCCGTAGAGCGTCCCCGCCTCGGTCGTCTGCGCGAAACTGAGGCAGGAGAACGTATCGACTCCTTCCACATCGCCGGCGGTCAACTTGCCATTCGCGCCAGGGAGAGGAATCAGCGCCGCGCCGCCTGTGAAGAACTGCGAGGCACCCAACTCCTCGAGCCGGATGTGCGCCTCCTCGTGGCAGACGATCGAGCCCGTCGACGGCACCATCGCCGCGATCGACAGCGCATTCCCCGCCGTGCCGGTCAGGACCGGGAAGACCTCGAGATCACACGCAAACAGCGCACGGCATCGTTCGCGGACACGCGCCGTGATCTCGTCGTCACCATACGACGACATCGTGCCCACGTTCGCGCGAGCCAGCGCCTCGAGGATTTCGGGGGAGCAGCCGTGCGTGTTATCGGAACGGAAATCCATTTCCCACGCATCATGCCTCAGCCCGCCGAGGAAGGAACAGCATCGCCGCGCGAACCAGGGCGGCCCAGGTGCCAACATTAATAATGATCAGCAGGACGACCACCGTCCCCTTGACAGGCCGCGGCAAGTCCGGAAAGTCCGCATACTTCCCCAGCACATCCAGCGCGAGACTTGCCGGCCACCCCGGCCAGGCCCACGACCCGAACCACGCCAGCAGCGTCATCCCGATGCCGAAAAGCGACGCGACGAATCCCCGGCTGACCTTGAGCATCCGATCAGTTTAAGGTGCTGAGCTGCTGGGTCTCGCGGTTGCGCGGGGTACCAACCGGGAACGGTGCGAACACACACCCCGAGACCGCGCAACCCCGAGACCGCGAGACCAAGCAACGCAGCAACCTTGCAACTCTGCAACCTTGCGCGAAAAAACCTCTGGACAAATCCGGCCCCGCGGCAGCATCGTTTCCTCTCAGGATCCTATCGATGCCCAGGCGCCTTCTGACCGCGATCGCGGTGCTTTCGGTGACCACCCTTCTCGCGTTGCCATCCGCGGGGCAGCAGCGCGACCTCGCGGATGCCCTCCTCGGGCCGTTGCCGGTGCGCGATCAGTACCTCCTCAACAACGGCTTCTTCTTCTTCGAGCCCGAGAGCGCCCATGTTCTCGACGAGGATGTCTGGATCGTCGACATCCACAGCGCCGATTCCAACACCTTCGCCAAGTCGCGCTGGATCAGCCATAACCTCGAGGGCGATACCGAACGCCGCAGCGGCGCGCAGACGCTCTCGCTCATCCGCGTCGACGACGGGACGACGGTCTTCCTCGTCGATGGCGAGATCCATCGAACCACGATCACTGCCCACCGCGGCTTCGGAAACAACCTCGAGCTGGCGATCTCCGTGCCGGTCGCAACAATCGGCGGAGGCTCCTCCGACTCCTTCATCGAACACTTCCACGCCACCCTGCAGCTCGGCGACGATCAGCGGATCGCCCTGCAGCGCAATCACGAGACCGTTTTCTTGCACACGGACTCCCACACCTACCTTCGCGAGCATCCCGCGGGCAGTCACCTCGGCGACATCGCCTTCTCCGCGAAATACGAGCTGCCGGCGCTCGAGGATCCCAACCTGTCGCTATCCGCGCAGGCCGCCGTCGAATTGCCGACCGGCAGCGCCCGCGATCTCGACGGCTCCGGCTCCATCGACGGCGGCGTCCAACTGATGGCCACGCGCGACTTCGGCCGCACCCGCCTCCACGCCTCGGCCGGCCTTCTCCTCCTCGGCCCCAACGCCCCGCTAGGCCTCAGCTCGCAGCTCGTGATCACAGACTCCGTCGGCGTCTCGAGCCTCATCGCCGGACGCACCTCCGCGACCGTTCAGATCACCATCTCGCAGAGCCCCTTCCGCGGAATCGGCGCGCCGGAGCTCTCGCGCCGTTCGTACCAACTGACCGCCGGGCTGCAACACGCCTTCGGCCAGAGCCTCACCGCCTACGCCGGCATCGTCGAGAACCTGATCACCTACCAGAACAGCGCCGACGCGGGCCTGGTGCTGGGGATCTCGCGGAGATTTTAACCGGAGCGCTGGCGTCTCGCCGGCTGGCGTGGCGGCGTCTCGCCGCCACGCGCGCAGCTGCCCTCAACTCCCACACGGTGTCGTCCCATACAACGGCACCACATTCGCCGTCACATTCGGCCCATTCACGGTCACCGTGAGGTAGTGGTAATACGCGCCGGCCTTCCCCTTCCCTTTCTTGCAGCCGCTCAGAGGCGCGCCCGCGCCGCCGGTCACGATGAACACCGGCGCCCCCTTGTTAGGCACGCTGCCCGTGAACGGTCCATTCGGATTCGACGGCGCCGGATCGACGTACAGCAGATGATCGTGCGACGCGAAGACGAAGGTCATGTTCGAATATTTCCCCTGATCGAGCAGATGGCGAAAGGCCTGCACCTGCTGCCCGTACGGAGACGTATCGCCTTTCGGCGCGCCGATCTGGGAGTCCCCTTTGTCCTTGATGGGGCGATGCATGAAGCAGAAGACATGCGCCACCGTCGAATCGGCGGCCAACTGATCGAGCGTCGCCTGCAGCGCCGCGAGCTGCGCCTTGCCAACGTAGCCGTTGTAATCGCAGGCGCTGGCGATCGTCATGTCGAGCATGTCGTCGGTATTGACGATGAGGAAGGCCGCGTTGCCGTAGCGGAACATCCCGAACGGCGCCGACATCGCCTTCTGATAGGAAACCATCATCGACCCGCTGAAATCGGGAAGCTCGGCGTTATACGGATCGCTCGTCGTGCCGCATGCGATCATCGTCTGCACGACCATCTCGTGATTGCCCGGCGCGTTGAAGACGGCCACCGGCAGCGGCTTGAATGCCGCCAGGAACTGCGCGTACTGCTGATCGATGCCGACGTCCTGCTTCCCGTAGACCGTATCGCCGTCCCAGACCACGAACGCCGGCGGCGCGGCCGCCAAACGTTTCACGATGTCCAGCAACGGCTGCGTCAGCGGATCGCCGTTACTCGCCGGCCGGTTGTCGCCGGCCACGACGAAGGTGAAGCTCGTCGCCGAGCCCGGCTGCAAAGTCGGCGCCCCCGTCGGCAACTGATTGATGGTGGGAAACGTCTGGGCGAACGCGGACACACCGATGGCGAGCAGAAGAACCGCAAACATTTTTCGCATCCCCGAAGTATAGCCGCCGCCGCCCTGCTTGCCCTCCACCCCCACCCTCCCTATAATCCGCCCCCGGAATTCTCCTCCGGGAGGCTGCCGTTAGCAGCGATACTTTCCAACATCGTGGGGCTGTAGCTCAGTTGGGAGAGCGCCTGAATCGCACTCAGGAGGTCATCGGTTCGATCCCGTTCAGCTCCACCAAATGCGTCATCACGAAACGCGGCCCGAAAGCTGCGCCCAGTTTTCACCGCTACTCGGAAGTACCTCTTCACGCACCGACCGGCGATTCTCGGTAGGGAATTGGGTGACCCGGCACCGTTGGGGGTTAGTCGCCACGAAACCCGGGTAGGCCAAGCGACCCGGGGACGACACAATGGTGACTGGGCGCATGCGTGAAGCTCCTTCTGTCATACGGAGACACGACTACGATTGAGACCAGCGCTTAACAATCCGCCGCTGGTGCAGGATCGCCAGCTCGGCAGCGCCCACGACATACGCGAAAAACACCGCGTACGCATACCAGGGGAGAACGTTCGGATGGGAGCCTCCCCGAAACGTCGGGAACGTTTCGAAGTAGAGCTCGCCAAGCGAATATCCCCTTGCTGCCGCCGAAACGGCAAACCCCACAACGAGCACGCCGGTGGCCATGATGATCGCGTAGCCTGCGGCGACGAAGATCGCTAAGAATGAGATCGGTGCTGTCTTCTGGATGTTCATCATTAGCCTCCCTTTGCCTGTGACTTTTTCTTTTTTGATGGCGGCTTCTCCACCTTCTCGGGATCGCTGCGTTTGACGGATGGGCCTGACTGATTGCGAGGACGCCAATCGAGGAGGGCCTTCAGCGGCAGGCTGACCAATCCCGTGGCTAAACCCGCCGCGCCGCCGGCGGCTACAGCGATTGCGAAAGGCGAATCGGGTACGAAAATCGCTCCGATCATTCCCGCAATCCCACCGGTGATCGATCCACCGATCATTTCGCTGATCCATTGGCGCTTGTCGAACGGCATGAGACTGGACTCCCGGCTCGCATCGAAACTCATCCTGGTCTGGTCATAACGGCGAGGGCATACAAGTGCTAAAGACACCACAAACGGCAGTTTGTTGGTGGACACCTGGGGTCCGTTACAGACAAGCATCACGGCATCAAGGCCTGGATCGCTTCTTTGACCGCCAACGGCGAAGAGTCACCTTGCTCACATCGCTGCTGGTCAGCGAGCTCCAGGTGTCCGTTGGCGTTGCGAAGGGTGGTGACGGCCCAGATTCGCTGGGTACAGTCGCTTGGAACCGCGTAGGTCCTCACTTCGCAGCCGCGCGTGTAGACCTGCACCGTGGCGCCGGAACCGCCGATCGTACCGAGACCGGCGTAGAGGTGGACGAAGTACTCGTACTCGCCGAGGGCGGAGCTGCGCACCGTGACGGTCTCGTACCGGCCGGGATAGAGCTGGTCGACGTCGAGACGGGCGAAGACGTCGCCGCTGGCGGTAAGTCCGATCTTGTGCCGGAAAAAGACGTGGGCCGGATTCGGGAAGCCCGACGTGCCGAGGCGGCGGAAATGCGAGTCCAGATCGCGCGGCTCGTTTGGCCAGTTGAGGACGAAGCGCGCGATCTCGTCGCTCTTCAGATCCGGCGAGAGCGGGAGTGCCACCTTCGTGACAGTTCCCTCGCGGACCTCGAAGTCGCGCTCCGTCGGACAGAACCCCGGCGCTTCTGCCGAGAAGTGATGCCGGCCCGGGGGAAGGGTCACGAAAATGACCCGTTGCGGACTCGGCGACAACGGCTTGTTGCCTTCGCGAGCCATCACGGCGACGGCTTCGTCAAGCTTGGTCGCATCAACCGCCGTGATTACGAGGCGTCCGAAGACGGGCTTCAAATCGATGGGGACGCGCACGTTCTCCAACGCGGCCGCCTCCACACGAGCAATGGCTGGCTTGTAGCCCTCCAGGCGCGCGGTGTATCGGGTCTTGCCGCTGTTGATGCGGCCGATGCGCGCGAGAAAAGCGCCGCCGATTTTCTGCACGGCCGCGTTCATCCGCTTTCCTGTTGCGTCGTCGGTGACGACGATGTGCTGTCCACCGAGGTCGGACCCGAGCACAGGATCGCGCAGGACGAGATCGAGATATGCCGGCGGCGTCATGAACAACGGAATCGTGGCCAATCCGAGCCCGAGGAGAACGGCGAGAGCGAGCACCGCGCGTGCCCTTCCTTCCTTGCGCGCGGCGCTCATCGCAGATCCTGTCCGGTCTTTTCGCGGAAGAATTTCTCGAAGGCGCGGATCGACGCCGCGTATCCGATGCCATCGCCCACGCTGTTGGGTAGCTTCGAGCGGGCGATTCCGAGTACGGTCCAGTCGTTGCGGACGAAAACAGGCCCGCCGCTGTTGCCGGAATTCAGATTGAGGCCCGACGTGACGAAGACGTTGTGGTCGCGGTCGAAGCTCGAAAGCGTCCCCTCGCCGGAGATCGCTGCGTTGTCACGCGACGAGACCCCTTCGCGCTCGAGCGGATAGCCGATCGTGACCAGTTTCACGATCTCGTTCGGCGACTCATAGCTGCTCGTATTGGCGAGGTGCAGCGGAGGGAGAACGGTATCCGGAATGACGAGCAGCGCCAGGTCCTCGGCCGGCGAAATGGCCTCGACCCTCCCCTGTTGCTCGCGCCCCTGGTAGTCGATGAGCCGGATGGCGCCGTTACAATCCTGCCGGTTTCCGAGGACGTGCGCAGCCGTGGCCACGAAGCCGGATTTGACGACGAAACCAGTGCCGGTCAGCTCGCCCGCCTGGCCGCATTGAGCGACGCGGACGTTGAGGATGCTCTGGCGGAGACGCTGGATCTTCGTCTTGTCAACGGTCGATTTCGAGCGCGGTGCATGATTGAGCAACGAATGCGTCCAATGCAGATCGACGAAGGCGAACAGCGTCACGGCGAGGCCGAGAAAAAACAGGATGAAGAGAACGGCGGAGACGCGAGAAGGGATGGTTCGATTCATGGCATTCGCTCCTCTGAGTGCGGCTTACCGGCTCTCCAGCACGCTCGTGCAGATCGGACAACGCAGGCCGGGTTCGACCATCGAATAGCAGATCGAGCATTGAACGAGCGGCAACGGGGGCGGCGGCGCGAGCGGCAACGGGGGCGGCGGCGCGAGCGGCGCCGGGACCGGCGGCTCCGCCGAAGCCTTGCCGTTGCCTCCGCCATCGTCGGCGTTCACGGTGAGAATCGGATCACCGACCGGCGGGACGGGCGCCAGGCCGGCCTTCGGGTCATAACCGCAATGCGGACAGGGGAACTGCTCTTCGTAACCGCGCCAGGAAAAGCATTGCGGACAGTCGACCTGCTCGTCTTCGCGCATGCGCAGGCCGCACTTCCAGCAGCGCTCAAGATCGCTCGGGACGTGCGCTTCCTGACAATGCGGACAGACGATGTGCGTGGCGATGGTCTGCTTGCAGTGGATGCAGAACGCCGCACGCGAGTCGACCGGCTTGCTGCAGTTCGGGCACGGCCGGTCACCGGCGGGCTTGTCGGGCTGGACGATCGGCGTCGCCGGGCGGATCGGGACGACCGGCGCGTCCTTGGCCGCGCTCTTGTCGATCTTCGTCATGTCCAGCGCGAAGACGTCCCGCCACTCGGTCTTCCCCTCCAGCATGGCGACGTTGGTGGCACGGGCTTCGAACATCCCAGCCGCCTTGCAGTAGGGCGCGAGCGCATGCTGGAACTCCTCGTAGGTGCGCTCGGCGTTAACAGTCTTTCCAAACGTCGCGGCGAAGGCACGTTCGAACTGCGTCCGTTCTTTCTCATCACCGACGATCTTCATCAATCGCTGTTGCGCCTGGTGGAGCACGGCATAATCAGGTGAATACTGAGTTACCATCATCGGCAGGCCGGTGTTGGTCACCTCCTGGGGCGGATAAACGTTCTGGAGGTAGAAATCGAGGAGGAGACAATAGACAGGCAGCTTCTGCTGCTTCCGCAACTGCAGCACCGTCTCGTCGATCTTCTGTAAGAGGAAATGACGATGTGTCAGGTGTTCACTGCGCTTGTCGCGGTACATGTAATCGACAGCGTGAGCCTCTTCTCCGAGGTCGACCTTCTCAATCAGACCGTCGGTCTTTCGCGGATAGCTGAAGCGGAAGCGGCGATGCTCGCCGTCGCCAGGCAATTCGTGGACCTGCAGCAGGCCGAGGATCCGCGCCAGAACGAAGGCCTGCAGCGAATCGGCATACTCACGCGCTTCGGAAGGCTGTTTGGGAAGGATGTCATTGAACTGGAAACGATTCTTATCCGTATGCAGTTCTTCCTTTTCCGCGTATGCGTTATAGGAAGCGCGCAATCCGCCCGGCGCCGTCACCGAGCTTGGATAGAAGGCTGGAACGCCGGCGAGCTCGTTGTAGAAGACGATCATGCCGCGGTGCTCGCTGCCGACGTCATGGAAGCTGGGCAGCGTATCGCCGGGAGCATGAACAGACGCGATCAGCCGTTCGAACTCCGTGACCCTCGGCACGTGGCCGGTCCGGTGGAAGCCGATCAAGCACGGCCGCTGATCCGTTCTCACCGGAGGCAGACCGGTGTGCTCGCTGCCTTCGCTTGGAGCCATCCAAACCTTGCCGAGCCGGTATGCCTGCCGGACCATGTCTTCGCGCTGCCGGGGACTGATGCGGTTTGCATCAAAGAGCATCGTCAGCGCCTCGGGCTGTCTCGGATGGGCGGCGATAAGGTCACGGCACTTGGCCAGCATCAGCTCCTCGACCGTCTCGCTGGGTGTGCGCTGGATCCTCTCAAGGGCGGCGGTGACGCCGTCGACCTGAAAGATCTCCGTCAGAATCTGATCGGCGACCGCCTTCAGTTTCTCCGTTTCCGTCCCGCCGTCGCCGATCCATGTGCGATACCACTCGTCGACATCGCCGTCACGGAACAAGGTGAGCGCAAGCTCTGACTTTTCCGGTTTCGCGAAGTAATGCTCTTTCCGCTGCAGGTGCTCTTTGACGCGCGCAAAACCGACCAGGAGGTCATAGTAACGGCCAATCAGGCCCTCGGTACCCGGCGCGTCGGGCCCGAGGAAATGATCGAGCTCCTCGCAGATCTCGTGGCCGCGTTTCGCGGCCTGTTTCTGCGCGCGCGCCCAGAAATGACTGTAGAACGCGCCGGGATCTTCGTCGCCGTCCTCGCCAACGAGCTTTTCGTAATCGCGGTTGAGGTCGGGCGAGCGGAAGAGATGTTGCCCCTCGTGGCGGCCAACGTCCATTTGTAATTGATCGAGCTCGTGGCCGAAGTGCTGCACCGCGTCGCGCCATAGGGGGAACTGTTCGTCGAAGTGGCGTATGTAGCGGAAATTCTCGTTGGGATTGCGCAGGAGAGACTTGAATTCCCGCAGCAACGAAAGCGTATAGCTTACGCCGTACTGCGCGTTGTCCGATATCTCCGCGGCCTTCTTTTCAATGGCTGCCTTCACCCGCTCCAGGTAGGTGCGCATGTTGCTCTGGAGCAGACGGATCCCGATGCCCCACTCATCGGGGTTTTGCGAGTCCTCGCGAGCGAAGAATTGATCGAGCTCGTTCCGCCGCTCGGCAAGGCGCGCTGCTTTCTGCCCGTTAGGCGCGGCCTGCAGCTCGGAGCGCATCGTCTGCGCCTTCTGCCACAGGAAGGTAGAAAACGTCTTGCCACCTCCTGCGTCGAAGACCATGAGCGCGTCTTCGATGTCGCCTCGCTCGATGACGCCGCCGCCGTCGCGCCGCTCGTACCTCCCCTGCGCGCACTTCACCTGTTCGTCGGCAAGGAACGTGGCGAAGAGCGGCTCGAGCGGATCTTCGAGGACGCTCTTCTGCCAGTGATCGAGAATGCGCGCGGCCAAGCGGCTGGCGCATGCGCTTTGCACCCGCTCGGTCGGGAAGGAGATCGTGGCCAGACCGAAGGAACCGAAACGACAGGGGTATGTGTCACCGACGATCGTCTTATGCGTGTCGTTGCTGCTTCTGCGGAGAGCATCGTTGAGGAAGTTGTGCGTGTAGACCTCGAGGTTGAAGTTCTCGAGGTTGACGCGCGTGGCGCGCTTCGTTCCGGCAAAAGCGCCGATCGAGTAGTCCTGGAAGAGGACCTCGGCCACCATCTGATAGGCGTCGTATTCCTTACCCGCGGAGCCGATGACGAGGCCGGCCTCGTTCTGTACGTCGATCAAATATGTGCTGCTGAACGGCGGCGGCGACATCCGTTTGTTCTCACGGCCGCTCCAGTCACAAAGGAAGGAGTGGCCGAATGTGTAGTGGCTAAGCTCCATGAGCGCGGCATAGCCGTTGGCGCGAACCCGCTCGCTGCCCGCATATGCGCTGTAGAAGCCCGGCATGAGAAGCATGCCCACCCGTTCCGCAACGGCGAAATACTGCCGAACCAGAAATGCGGCATCGAGGAATGTGCCGCTGCCCGTGCCTCCGCCCAGCGATCCGATGAGAAAGACTCTGACGCTGTTTGCATCGAAGTTAAAGCCCAGAGGAGCAGCCTGCGCAAGAACGGACGGTGCGCTGAGGATTTCCTTGCATTGCGCCAGACGCGTACCGATATTGCGAAAATTCGTGGCGTCGAAAAAACCCAAACGGCTGGCGATGCGGATCTGGCCAGCGCCCTCGCCAAGGTCGCCCAGGTGCGCGATCTTACCGCCGGCCGGAAACCAGCGGTTGATCTGGGGGAACTGGTTGATGTGCTCAACGTACTTCGCCGTGCCGCCTGCAACGGCCAGATTGACCCGTTCGTTGGCTTGAAACCGCACCTGCTCGAACAGCGGATCGTCGCCGGCGCGGAGATCGTATTGCTCATGGGCGGTCGCGGTCTTGTCGGTGTCGACATGCATGAACTGCAGAAACGGCAGCCGGGACAAGGCTCCATACCGCTCCACGAGCTTGCGGCGCAGGCGCAGCAGAACCTCTTTGCCGGTGCCGCCGAGGCCGATCATGAGCGTCGGACCGACAGGTTTGTTGCTTGCCAGATTGGTCGGGAGACTTGCCTGGATGATTGGATCGAGATTCATTGCCTTCTTCCCCTATGCATCACTCCGGAACTCGCCGCAGCAGGAGTGTCAGGCCGGAGATCAACCACCACACGCCGAGGAACAACGCCATCCATGGCAGCCAGGCGTAGTAGAAGCCGATGTCCAGCACCACGTACAAAGACACGAAAATCCAGGTGGCGGTATAGAGAATGAAAAGGTTCCAGAAGATGGTCTTGCAGAATTCATCCCGGTAATAGCGGAGGAAGAACGGGTAGACAGCCTTGTAGAGGACGATCCAGATCATGGCGATCACGAGGACGACACCGGCGCCGCGCAGCAGCAGGTTGTCCGACTGCTCATACGCGGGAGTGGAGACCTCCGCGGCAACCGGCAGAGAGGCGAATGCGCCGAGGAAACCTCCGCAAACAGCCCGGTGGATCATTGACTTGTTCGTTTCATTCTTCATGGTGTTCCTTCCTTTCATTGCTTCGGAGCGGTGATCCTGGGCAACCGCGGTGGCGCCTTGGGGAGGTTCTGTAACGGCGCCACCGGCGCTCCCGGGCCGCCGGCACGCTGCGTGGGGACACTCCTCTTCCCGTCCTGCGGCACGATCGACAACTGCCGCGTCCCAGTGCCTGAGAACTTCACATCCCATCTGTCGGCGGCACTGCCCGGCACGACCGAGAACGCGGCCAGTCCCGTCGTCGGCTTGAACTCGTAGCCGCCGCCGATGCCGCGGCGTAGCCGCCCGACCGTCTGCCCGTCGATGACGACGGGATACGTTCCGAGCCGCCGCAGTGCAACCGGCACTTCGGACGTTCCGGATACGCGAACGTGAAACCGGCGCTCGCGGAGCATCACGAACGCCACGCCCACAGCGACTGCCGCGAGCACCGCCAGCACAACCAGCAGCACAGCAGTGCGGCTCGAACCTGTGCTCAGCGCGAAGCTCACCTGCGCCACGCTCGGGTTCACCTGGTCGAGCGTCCGGACGTTCTGGAAATCGAAGACGTTCGACGCTCGATCGATGCCGAAGATACCAGCCATCTGCTCGCGCCGGAACTGCACCTTCACGTCGGTGAACGACATGCGTACCGTGCCGGTGTAGCGCACGGTCGCGCCGCTCCAGGCCAGACGCAGCCACTGAAGGAGACCGCTCGGCGAAAAAGAGACCGGTAGGCTCGACGCGAGCTGCGCCTGCACCGCGCGCGTATTGTTTGGCGGAATCGGCTCCTCGATCGCTCCCAAAGCGCTGTCGAACATCTCCGGCGGCAGCGGACTCGCTCCAAGGTCGCGGCGCGCCCACTCTTCCGGCACAAACGGTGAGGCCATGGCCAGCTCGTAACGCCCGCCCGTCACGGCGTGCTGCGTGAGGTTGCTCTTCACTTCACCGTCGAGCGCGAGATGGACCGTCTGTCCCTCTTTGAAAACCCCTTTCTCCGCATCGTCGAGCAGCAGCCGGAGCGCGGCGTGCAGTTCCAGCGAGTCGATGGCCAGATTCTTCAGCTTGAGGTGCTCGCGGCCGGAGAAGAGATCGGGCGGTGGATTGCCTTGCCGGCGCTTGGCGTCGCGGAATGCCGTCCGGAACTTCTGGTCGTAGTAGCTGAGCGTCGCCGCCGGGACGTCGGCCGCGGAGACGAGAATGCCGTAGACCGCGAGTGCGGCGTGCTGGCCGGTGGCATCATCGGCAAACGCGTATTTGTAGAGCTGGACCGACCGGTATTCAGGGCGGTCATTGAGACTCTGGAAAAAGCGCTGGACGTCGGTGTCGGGCTGTCCGCCGCTCGTTTCCACGACGTTGTCGGTGATCAGCCACAGCAGGCCGGTGAAGTCGCGGGTGAACGATTCGAGTGTCTCGGTTAGATAGGTATTCTGCCCGGCCTGCGCCGGAAAGTGCGCGATGGCCTGATTGATATCGAAGTCGCGCACGGGCACGGGCGGGTGGACTTGCTGGATGTCCGCGGGAGTGAACTGCTGGTTCGACGTGAAGGTCCACATCCCCACCGTCGCGCCGTCGACGATCGTCTGCGCGTCGACGAAATCGGCCAGCCACTGCTGAAACTGGGGATACTCGTGGAAGAAGCGGACCCCGAGCTCTCTCCTGGTCCGGCGATTGGCCGTTCCGGGCGGGCTGTAGCCGGGATACATGCTGCCTGAGTTGTCATAGAGGATGCGGACCGGCAGGGGCTCTCCCGGGGTGATCGCGGCGAGCGCCTGCGCGGCGGCGGCACAAATGACGGCGACGAGGGCGATGCGTTGATAGCGTTTCATGATGTCCCTGCCGAGGCGCGAAGCTCACGCACGCTGACCGCACCGTCACTATTTCCCGCGGCGATGAACGAATCGAACGAAGCCAACGCCGTGATAGGCGCACCGGCCGCGCCGCCAAGGCGCCAGACGTCGTGCCTTGGCGGGCGGGTCAGGTCGTACAGAAGCACGCGCCCGTCCTCCATTCCGACGGCAGCAACGCGGCCCTGGACGATGACAGGCGATCCTTTGACGGCGCGATCGAGATGCGAAAACGTGTCTTTGACCGACGTGCGCGAAAAAACAATGCCGTTGCCATCGATCTGCACGGATTCGCGGTCCCACTGGAAATCCTCGTCGTGCGTCAGAGAGAAAAGTTTCGCGTCTTCACCAAACGCCTCATCGATGCTGCCGGTGGCGGCGTCGATGCGGTACAGCCGCGCATCATCAAAGAGCGCAAAGACGCTGCCGCCCAGAAATGCGATCGGATGCTCGGAACACGAATCGAGCGGCACCGGATGGCTCACGAGCTCCGCGCGCGACGCCGCCGCGATGTGGACCTGCACGCCGTTGCCGTCCTCAGATAGAAAGACCGCTTCGCCGCGCGCCGGATCGGCGGCGATCCAGCTCAACCGCCGCGCCGCATGAACAGTCCTCGGCGGTGACGGCTGCTCGCGGCGAACGTTGTCGATCGCCACGACCTCTTTGCGGCCTTCCGCGGCCACGGTTACATAGAGCCGGCCGCCCAACGGAGTGAGCGCCTGAATCGGTGCGCCGCCGATCGGAATGCGCCATAGCGGACGGGATCGCGGCACGGAAAGGGTCATCGCACCCAGCGAATACGCGACGATCTGGCCGGGCGTGCCGATATACAGGACGCCGTCGTCGATACACGGCTCGGCGCTGACCGGCCCGTACGCCTGAAAACGCTGTACCGCCGCTGGCCGGTGCGGGTCGGCGATCTCGATCGTGCCGCTCCTGGAAACGGCGATGAGATGTCCGTCGTAGCCGAGCAGGCTTCGGCAGACGTCGCCAAGACGCAGATCGAGGCCGGCATCGACGATCTCGATCTTCCCCGCAGGCTCGCGGCGCGGCGCGGCAGTCGATCCCAGCCGCCGCGCTCCTCCCTTGTAGCCGAGCCAATTGCCGTCCGCAACGTCGAGCGCCTCGCCGCACGCGCGGCAGAAATTGGCGAACGCGCGACTGGCCTCTCGGCAGTGCGAGCACGTCTTCGTGTAGGGCCAGTTCACGTCTGCTCCTCTCATCTCGTCCGATTGACGACAACTTCCGGCTGCCTGATGATTTGGTTGCCGCTTTCCATGAACCCATTGCGAACGACGCCGACGATGACACCGTCGGAAAATCGCGCGTCGTTGGTCGTCGAGCGGCCGATATGGCGGGCACTGTCGAACGGCGTTTCCCCGAGCTTCACGTCGATCGGCTCCACGGCGGCGACGCGGAGGACGCGCCTCACGATCGATACCCCTTCTTCCAGGGCCTCCTGCCGGTTCTCTGCCTGTAACTGCTGGTAGCGCTGCAAGTAGAGGTCAGCGAAGACGAGGAAGCTGTCCATCACCCAGTTCTTCAGGCGGAAGCCGAGCCGATCGCTGATGACGCTGGAGTGACGAGACATGGCCAGCAACTGTGCGTAGTCGCGCGTGCGTGCAAGCTCCTGCGCGTCATTTCCCAGGCGAGGGAGCTCGCCATTGACGATCTTCGGGATCAGCGAGATCTTGACGAGGAGGTTGTTGTATTCGCGCGCCGGCGCCAGAACTGCTTCGAACGTCGGCTTGAGATCGTCGGGGACGAGCTTCGGCAAATGCATGAGAAGCGGATCGCCGATCTGCTTCCAACACTCGTCTTTCGCCGCGTTGTCCACATACGCGCGAAGCTGCTCATTCTGGCGAAACTTCTTCCAGGACTCACCGAGCGCCTCGCGCTCCAGCGTCACACTGTCGGCCATCACCGGCGGCGCCGCGGGGTCGTGGCCGTTCTCGAGACGCCCGACCTGATTGCGAAGCTCGCGAATCTCCGCGGAGATCCCATCGAGGTCAAAGGGCGAGAGGATCTTCGCGCTGGGAGGAAAACGCTCGCCCCATGATTGAAGTTGCCCCGCCATCTCCTGCTGCGCGGTCTCCACGCGATCCAACTTCATTTCGCATACCGTGAGCACGGTCTTGAGGTCGGCCGATGCGGAAGCGAGGGCCTGCAGACGCCCATCGATCTGTCGCGAAAACGAGCGCGCGCGGCCGATGAGCATGTAAGCGAGCAGGATCACTCCCGCGATGCACACGACGGCCGATGCAATGGCGACGGCTAGAGAGATAATTCGCGACCAGGGCGCCGGCTGCCGATGGTTTTTGGCCGGATTCTTCGCCGGGGCGGGCGGGGTCGCCTTCGTCGCCGAGGTCGTCGTCGACGGCAGCGCAATCGCTTTCGCGTACTGCGGCAGACCGTCGAGAAGACTGTATTTGTCCTCGGTCTGTGGCAGCTTGAATCCTGTCGATGCGAGATCGTGTTCGACCGCGGCGGCGAGGTCACCAAACGCCGTCTTGCGCTCCGCCTTGTGGTAACCCGCTTTGATCGTGGACACCAGCGGCTCGACGTCGGCGCGGGGGTGTGTTTGCACGTACGCCGCGAGCGCATTCGCCAGGGCGGGCGCGAGATCGTTGCCGCACGATGTGATGTCCGGAAAGTCCGGCGCTCGCTCCCCCGCCTTCAGCTTGTCGATGAAGGCGGTCATCGGGGCGCACGCCGCATCGGCGAGGCCGGACATGGACAGCAGTGACGCCAGCAGGACGACGACAGCGCGGAAACAGGCTCTCATGTCATTTCCTCACTTCTCCGCCCGACGGAAAGAGCGGGAGGTCATGGGTAAAGCGTGAGTGGACCGTGCCCGCGGCAGCGGAGCCGGCGCGAACGTCGACTGTTCCGTTCAGCCAGCGCCCGCAGCGGCTGCGGCGCAGATGCACTCCAACATGCAGCGTGCCGTCGCCGTCGCCTGCCTGACCGCGGTCGAGGCGCATGGCGCAGAGCGTGGCGTTCCCCTCGGGCGCCTGGTCGGCGCCCCAGAGAAGGTGTACGAGAAACGGGCTGGCCGAATCGGTTGCGCCGCGGAACGCGAGCTTCGTCCGGACGTGGCAGGTCTGCCCCGCCGCCGGAAACTGCCCGCTGCCAAGAATCTCGACGGTTTCGCCGCGGAGCGTATTCAGCCTGAGGCTGCCAGCCGGACGAACGACGAGACGGCGCGAGGCATCGCCGCGCAACCACAGCGTCCCCGCGGCAACGCCACGCACAAGCCGGTCGAGCACTGGCACATCCGACGCCGGCGCGGATTCTTCGACCCCCGCGGCGTCGACGATCAGACGGCGGATGGCCTCGATGCCTCCGATCCCGCCGATCAGTATCATCGGGGCGCCGCCGCCCACGCCGGCGAGGGCATCACACATAAGAGTGGCGAGCTCCGTTCCATGCCGTGCGCACCACTCATCGCCGAGGACTCGTTGCAGCAACTCGTGATGGAGAGGGCACGACGGGTTCGGAGGCGCGCCGGTCAGGAATGCCGTGAGCGCGCGGTCGACCATGGACAGAGTCGGAGCGGTGAGCTGCTGCCGCTCGGAGGCCTCGCGAAGGGCGGTCGCGATCCGCTGCACCCATTCGTTCCAGCTCAGCGCGCGCAGCGTTGTCGAAGCGATCGTGGCCAGGCGGCGCTCGTTTCCCTCCCGATCGAGCGCAACGCGATGGAGATGGAGCCCCTGATCGGAGACATCCCACACCACGCATTCCGTTGCCGGCGTGTCGAGGAGCGCCATCGCCGCGGCGATCTCGCGGGAGACGAGGGTCAGTCGCCGGAAACCGCGGCGGCGAAAGATCTTCTGCAGCGCCGCGCGCGCCAGGCGGCCGGCCTGCGCCGGTACGATAACGACGGAATCAAGGTCCGCCGGGACAAGCTTCTGCTCGCCGGCAAAGGCGAACACCGGATCGAGCATTGCGTCGAGCAGAACCGCGCCGGCGGCGTAAAGGGCCGGCTCGACTGCCGGATCGGTGAGCGCCACGGCCGATGAAAGCACCGCCAGGGGCGAGGCGAGGTGCAAGGCGCCGGCCGCGAGATCGGCGTCCCAGGCCCGCCGCAGTCCGATGCGTCGTGCCCGCTGGAAGAACTGATGGGGCTGCGCCTTCGCCAGCACCTCGATCGCGTCATCCCAGAGGAAATCGGCGTGCTCGGTAACGCGCCGGTCGAATGCAATCTCCGCGGCGACATGGCGCATCGCCGTCTGTCGTATCTCCTGGCTGCACGGCAGCAGAAGGCCGTCCGCTGTAACAATCAGTGCCGAGACGATCCGGCTGCCGCAGTCGACGATCAATTGAGCGCGCATGGTCATCCCATCCAGCTCTCGTCTTCGTGAAGGCGCACGCGCTCGATCGTCACGGCCTTCTCGCCGGCGAAGACGTTCAGCGTCCGGTTGGCGCCCACCACGAACGACACGTGGCATCCCGGCCTGGCGTCTTCCATCGTGTCGATGGATATCTGGCCGACCAGGCTGACGTGCGGATTCCCGTTGATCGCGTTGCTGACGCCGGTGTTCTGATAGAACTTGAGCGTCAACTGCCCGCTTGGCGGAATCATCTCCAGCGGGTACTCCTTCGTCTTCTCGATCGGGTAGCTCGATCCGCGCGGGATGACTTCGTCGAACTCCGGCTCAAGGGAATCGATGAAGGTTTCCACGCCGTAGCTGTGGGGCAGACGGCGTCCCTCGCTGAGGAAATGGATCCTGGCGTCGGGGCGGACCAGGGCGTTGCGCATCGAGCCATAGAGCGCGGCGCCCTTGGCCACGCAGACTTTCAGGTGCTCTTCCTCGAGCAGGTCGCGGTCGTGGCCCAGCTTCGGGAACATGCCGCGGACCTGCCTGCGGATCTGTGGCAGCAGACTCTGGCGGCCCGTGTGAAGGATGTAGTCGACATCGCCGGCTTCGATGCCGGCGAGACTGAGCGAGGCCGTGATCAGATCGCTGCACTTCGCCAGCACCGGCTGCAGGAGGTTGTCGATGCTCTCGAGCGACAGCGGCTTGATCCTGACCGCGACCGGAGCGGTCAGGATCGCGCCGTTGACGACCCGCACGATCAGCTTCGGCAGCACTTCGATGTCGTTCTGCTTCTGCTCGGCGATCCGGATCTTGGCGGCTTCGGCCAGGTCTTTCCACGCCGCGCGTACCCGCAACAACTCGCGCCACACGTCGGCGCTCCAGCCCTCCCGGTCCCACCGCGCCTCGAGGTCCTTGAAGTCACTGGTTACGAGCGTCGTGTCGAGCTCGAAATGGGAGAGGTCGCTCTTACAGCGGCGGAGGAGCTCTTTCATCACGATCAGATCGATGGTGTCGCCGCCGATTGCGTTGTCGCCCATATTGGCAAGGATGCGCAGTCCCGTCCCGCCACTTTTCACGCGAGTTACGCCGGCCACCGACACGTCGAGCGTGCCGCCGCCGTAATCGAACACGAGCAGCGTCAGCCCCTTCTCGCGCTCGATGGCCTGCGCGATGTCCGACTTGCTGCGGGTCCGCCGCAGATAGTCGATGTAGTAAAGGACCGCCGCGGACGGCTCGTCCAGGATGATGCCGGCGTTGACCGCTTCACCAAGCAGTTCCGCCGCGGCCCTGGCGGCGCGCTGCACTTGGTCGTCTTCCGTGTCCAAGCCTGCCCTCTCGCATGCCTCGAGCACGTCGCGAATCTGCAAGTCGTAGAAATTCGCCGGGACGGTAATGATGGCCTTACGGACGTCATAGACGCGGCCGGAATCGTCGCCGAGCTTCTGCTCGGCAAGCTGGACCAGCCTGGCGATGATCAGCGCGGCGATCTGCCCAGCCGAAAAGGGGCGGTCAAAGAACTTCCGATCCGTCTCGTATCCCATGACCCGCTTGATGGATCGGACGGTGCGGTCCGGCGCGGCGCCGGCCTCGTTTCGGGCGGCCTGCCCGATCTTGTACGTCTCGGCGTCGTCGAACACGAGCACACTCGGGATCAGGTGCTTGCCGGAGGTCTCGTCCTGGACCAGCTCGATGGCGTGGCGGCTCTGATTCCACACGGCCACGACCGAGTTGGTGGTGCCGAAGTCGATGCCGATGTAATCGCCATACATCCTCGGCTCAACGACCTCGATCTCGATGTTTACGACGAGCGGCTCCTGGCCGAACGGACGGATGGTGACCGTTCCGCGATGCTTGCCGGCCGAAAGCTCCTTCGGATTGCAGACGATCTTCAGCTCGAAGATTCGGGCGAACGTGGTCGGATCCTTCGGCCGCTGCGCCGGCGATGCGCCGCACAGCAGCGTGAAGGTGGTGGCGCGGCTGACGACGCTGATCCACGGCTGGCCGGCTTCAATGGCGGTGATCTCAACGTCGGTGGTGCCGTTGTTCTCGATCCGCAGCGCGTTCGCGTAGACACGCTTGGCCACCGCGCGCTGGATCCGAATCGAGGCTGGCTTCACCTCCAGCAGAAAGCGGAACGTACGCGCGCGCGCCGGGACGAAGATCGCATCGGGGTAGTTATCGAACTCGATGCGGATCCCTTCAGGACCGTCGCCGGGGGCCGGCGCATCGTCCGCCCCGCTCTGCCACAGGATGGGGATGGCGACCCTCCCGCCGGGCGGGACGATGTGATGGACGAAGTCGCCCTTGACGGTCAACGACGTCGATCCTTCCGGGCGGACCTCTTTGATCCGCAGCGGGATCCCTCCGATATTCGCAACTTCCACGTTTCGCTCCACGATCCTGCCCGAAGCGACGTCGCCGAAGTCGAGCAACGGCGGCAGAACACTCGGCCGCGGTCCGGAGCGAACGATCACCGATAGCGGCCGCCGTTTCGCGGCGTCGTCATCGACGACGCAGACATATGCGATGGCGCGTTCCCGGAACGGCTGCGGGAGCTGGTCGGCGTCGAGCGCCACGCGTACGCGCGTTTCGCCGCGGGGCGCGATCTCCAGCGTTCCGGACGGCTCGAACACCACGGCCGGGAAGAGCGCGCCGTCGTGTTGCACGATCGAGACGCGCATCGTCCGCGTGCTCTCGTTGCGCAACACCAGCTCTTTCGCCGGCGCGAGCTTCGAGATGAGAATGAGCGACTCGGGTGCGATCTCGAGCTGCAGCGTCGACCGGCCGCAGAAACTGCAGAAGCTGTCCTCGTCGCCCACCTCCCACTGATGGCAATAGCGGCACTCCGTCACGGCCACGGCCGGTGGCGTGCGCGCGGCCTTGCGGGTTGGGGTGGCGTGTGACACGTTCGACATGGCCGTTGTCCTACGAGCCCACCCGTAGATAGAGGACGATCAACAGAGCGAACGCGAGCAAGGCGAAGAGCGCCGCCATCGCGGCAAGCGCGAGGCCGCGCTTGCGCGCGCGGACCGCTCCCGGCGCCACATGCACCGGCACAGCGATTTGCAGCGGCATCGCGCCTTCGACGTTGAGCGTCAGCGGCAGCAAATGCGTCCCGGGAGAAAGCTGCGAGGGGAAGACGCGCAGCCGCAGCGATCCGACGCCGGGAAGGCCACCAGCCGCTGCCGGCACCTCGGCCGCGCCTCGGATCACTTGAAACGCTGGCGGCACGATCGTCGCCTTGAAGCGCGCCGGAGCACGACCCCAGTTCTCGAGGCCCACCTCCGTCCGCAGCGGCCGCGGCGTCGTGACCAGCATGTTGTCAGGCACGGCGCGCAGGAAAGGTCCAGCCGGCTCGAGACGCACGGCAAAGCGGATGTCGATCGACCGCAGCGCCGGGCGCGGGTCGTTCGTATCCAGATGGAGGGAACCTCGGTGGGCTCCGATCAGATCGGTCGTCTGCCGCGGGCGAATGGAGACTTTGAAGGGCGCGTCACGCTCGAAGAAACGACCCGGCGCCGGACCGACCCGGCGATGCGTATCGACCTCGAACGTCAGCCATGCGGGAAGATCGGCGAACGCGACCGTCAGAGGCGCGGAGGCGAGACTGTCGAACGACAGCTCATACGACGAGATCGCGGGATCGAGAGGATCGACCGTGCCGAAGTCGAATCCGCGCGGCTGCTGCGAGCCGTGAAAATTGAACTCTCCAAGGGGCTGTGTATGGCGGGCCGCCATCCGCACGGACAGCTCTTCGTGCCATTCGCCGCCCGCGGCATCGTAGATCGAGATGCCTACCACGCCGGCAAAATCGGTCTGTTTGAGAACGTCGTGCGTCGCGGTGAGCTCGAGCTCCGCGCCGGCAGGCGATTCCACACGGATGGCGTCGTCGGCAGCCTGCAGCCATCGCGCCGTGAGCCACGGCGCCACGCCGCCGAGCTTCATCTCGACCACCTCCGGCCGCGCGCCAGCGATCCGCACGACTTGCCGCTCCGTTCCGGGCGACTCGACAGTGCCCAGATCGAGTGCGCAGCCGTCGCCAGCGCGGCGCAGCGCATCGCTCCCGGTGACGACCACGTGCGAAAGCGGCACGGAATCGAGCCAGAGGCGCGACGGGAGGCTCAAGGTACCGACGAAATGGCGCTCGAGCGCGCGGACGGAGTCAGAAGAGATAGTCATCGCGATGCGACCACAACCTGTCCGCGCGGCGTGTTGCCGAGGGACGCAACGACGTAGACCGCGCCGGTACTGATCACCATCGGAAAGCGTCCCTTCGGATCCTCGATCAGCGCCTCGATGCTGTACGTCCCCTGCGGCGCCTTTTCGGGGAGGGTGACCTCCATCGTCGACTCGACGATGCCGCCTCCCCGGGGAACGACGAACTCGTTCGGCCCCGCACCCATGATGTAGTCCTCGCCGTATTTGAGGCCGCGGAACATCTTCACGGAGATTTCTTCGTTGGGGTCGGGGCCGATGATCATGTAACGAACATAGAGCGTCGCCTTCTGGCCCGGCTTCGGCTTCGCGGGGTCAAACGCCACCTCCTCGATGCTGGCGACGTAGCCCTGGGCGCGCTCGTATTGCACCTGGCGCACGGCCAGATCGCGCTGCGCGTAGATACGGTCCTGACGCTTACCGATGTTGAAGCCGGCCGCCGCGCCGATGATCGCGCCGGCTGCCGCCCCTTGCCAGGGATCTCCGCCCGAGAGGCGCGCCGACACGGCGCCGAGGACCGCGCCCGCGAACGCGCCGACGATCGCGTGGCTTTTCGCGCGGCTCTGCGTGGCCAGCCACTCCTTCACATTCGCCGGCTTTGTCTGCGCATTTTTCGGCGGCGTCGTGGTGGCGCATGCCGTCAACAGCAACGAGAAGATCAACAGGGAGGCAATGCTCTGCTTCATAGCCAATTTCCTTCGAACAGTCAGTTCCTCGGCGGAGACGAGGGTTTCCGGATCGTGTTCTTCGTTTCGCCCATGACGGTGCCCTTGAACATGTTGCTGAAACGCTCCTTCGCTTCCTGGAGGAGCTCGCGGGCACGGCTGACGACGTGCTGCGGCGCCTGCGGGTCGGCGATCAGAACGTTGGCGAGCGTCTCGGCCTCGGGGAAATGATTGCTGTCCATCTGCTGCTGGATCAGCGTCAACCTCCCCTGCCACATCGCGCTCTCCACGTCGCGTGTCTTCGCGGCGACACGCGCGTCATTGAGGCGATTGGTGAACCGCCGGACCCCGTCCGCCTCCTGCCACAGATCGTTCGGATATCGCCGCACCGTTTCGGCGATCGCTTCGAGCTCCGCTTGCGCCGCGTCGAAGTTTTCGGCGGCGAGCGAAGCCTCGGCACGTTTGAAGGCCTCTTCGATCTCCGCACGACGCTGGCTGATCTCGCGGCGCTGCGCTTCCTGGTTCTCTTCGTTGGATGCGACTGAGGATGCGACCGGACGTTCGTTCCTGAAGGGAAAGACCTTCTCAGTCTGCGTTGCAGTGACCGGTGCGGGCGCCGGCGGCGTTTCCGCTGCCCGGGCCGGCTGCTCTTTGGCGGGCAGCGGCACGAACACGGTCTCGGTCCGCACCGCCGTTTTCACCAGTGGCGGCGAATGCTTCAGAAGAAGCGCGATACCCGCAACGATGCTGAGGATCACCACGGTCAAAGACACAGTCCAGACGAGAGTGGTATGTGACGTTTCGCCGGGCGTCGGTTGCGGCGCGAGATCGGGGAGGGGCGGCGGTGCCGGATTCTGAGGCACCGTCACGATCTCCTCTTCCCGATCGGGAACGATCGGCAGCAAGCCACTCACTCCCTCGGCGAGCGCGGTGCGGAAGCCGGCGATGCTTTTGAAACGATCGTCCGGACTGCGTCGCAGCGCGATCGCCACCGCATCACATACGCCGGCCGGCAAATGGGGAACGAGACTCTTGAGATCGGGAGTCGGCAGGAGGCGCTCCTGCATGGCCGCGAACCAGGCCTTTTCCTTGAACAGCCGGCGGCCGGCCAGCATCTCGAAGAGGACGACGCCGGCGCTGTAGATATCGGTGCGGTGATCGATTTTCGACGACGACTCGAATTGCTCCGGCGACATGTACTGCGGCGTACCGATCATCGACGTGGTCTGGCGCGGGATGTCGGCCATCAATGCGATGCCGAAGTCCATCAGCTTGACGCGCCCGCCGCTGACCATCACATTCGACGGCTTCACGTCACGATGAATGACGCCGTTGCCGTGGACGAACTCGAGCGCGGTGAGGATCTGCCCGAAAATCGACATCGCCTCGGCCAGCGGCATCGCCGGCTGCGATCGCGCGTGGAGAAACTCCTTGAGCGTTTGGCCCTCGACGTACTCCATGGCGATGAAAAGATCCGGGTCGTCCTCAAGGAGGTCGTAGACGGTAACGATGCTGTCGTCCTTGAGGTGTGCCTGTGCGCGCGCTTCGCGCTCCAGACGCCCGCGCATGTCAGCGCTGGCCGCCGTTTCGGGGAAAAATGTCTTCAAGACGGCGTGCCGGTTCAGGCGCTCGTCGAACGCCTTGTAAACGACACCCATCCCTCCCCTTTTGAGCTCTCGCTCAATGCGGTATGAGCCAATGCGCGTTCTCAACGGTTCGTGCTCTCACGGCGAAAGACACGATCGCGGAGGCTTTGTTTGGCGTCGCCGCCGCTCCACAACGACACTCGGCACGCCCAACGCCACGACCAGTGACAGAAGCAGGAGCCAGCGGCGGATGACGGTCGAGCGCCGGACGAACGCCGCCCCTTCGGGAGCGAATCGGAGGTTGTACAACGGCCGGACGCAGGAACGATCGAAAGCGAGTTGCAGGCGATACGCGCCGGTCCGCTCCGCGCCGCGCAGCAACCCGCGAAAGTTGCCGCCCCCGAGGTACTGTAGGTCGAGCGCAGAGTCTGCTTGCGCGTTTTCGTGAAGCAGCAGGGGCCGAAAAAGACGGCTCGGCGAGCCGCTTGCGAACGCGCTCATCTCGATCGGCCGCTTGTCGCCGCCGACGCACTGCACAAGGGTGGCCACGCCGGGGATCCATTGCTGCTCAGCCGCCGTGACCCGGCAATCGACGCGTGCCGCCGGCGCAACAGAAAAACCCGACCAGCGATCGCGGAAGACGTCGATACGATTGCCGCCCGCGTCGATGCTCGTCACACCGACTGTTGTCCAGTACCGCCCCGCCAACGTGCAATCGCTGTCGCGCACGGCGGAGAATACGGTCGCTGCGATCTCCGGCCGGCGCTCCATCGGCACCGGCTCGACGCTGCCATCGGGCTTCGTCAACGCCAGATCGAGCGCGAGTTTGTAATCCGGAAGCTCCTCGATACCCCGGCCGTTCGCGTCCACCACGCTGTACGCGACGCGCACGCGATCGTACTGCCGGACACCATCGATGACCGCCGGACGGACCAGCAGTCCTCTCGGAAAGAACTGTTGCGATAGGATCCGCACCCGCGCATCCGCACTGGACTTTCGCACCATCCACGCTCCGGGGAGCGGCCGGTGCACGACGAGCGTTGACATGATGTTTCCCAGTTTCAGGCTCTCCACTTCCCACAAACCGCCTTCGAGGGGGTGTAGGGCGCCGGGCGGAAAAACCTCGACCGTCGCCACCGGCGAGGAGTGAAAAATATCTAGCACCACCACGTCGAGGTAGGGAGGAACGATCAGGATTTCGATGCGATCGTCGGTCTTGCTCGGCAGGCTCTCCGAGCTTGAGGTTCCCACCAGCCGTGTCGTAACGCGATGCGCTTCGGCGAGCAGCGAGGCGCGATCGCTGTCAACGGCGCGCACACGGTCGAATGAGAGCGCACGCCAAAGCGGCGCGTAGCGCTGCACGGAAGACGACGCCAACAGCAGGACGTCAACGGTCGGATCGCCGCCGCGAAAGTGCGCGGCGGCGAAGCGCTGCAACTCGCGCCGATAGGCGTCCATGTTCGTGCCATGTACGTACGGCACGCCGTCCGTCAGCAACACGATGGCGCGCCGCCGTGCCGCGTCGGCAGGAAGCGCCTGAAGCATCGCCGTCGCGGCGGTGAACGCCGCCAGAACGTCGGTGTCTCCGAGGTTGTGCGACGGCAGGCTGTTGATACGACTGTGCATCTTTTGCAAATCCTCGGGATCGACGGCCGCGAGCGGCATGTCAACCGATACCGTCGACCCAAAGCCGATCACGCCGAGGCGATGCCGAAGATGCATGGCCCGGCCGTTACGTGCGACGACGTCGAGCGTCATGTGCAGCAGCAGCCTGGCGACGTTCCTGTCCGGCATGCTCTGCGAGCGGTCGGCGATCACCAGCAGATCGAGTCCCTGACCGAGCGGCGTCGGTTCCGCGGCCACCAAGCCGGCTGCAACGGCGCACAAGCTCATGGCAAAGGCAAAGACCTGACCTTGCAGAGTCACACTGTCAGGGACACCAGCGTGAGGGATTTGTTCGAACCGGCGTACGCGGATCGTGTCTCTAAGGACAATGCGTACAAAGCGACTTTGCTCCGTGGTCCTCGCCGGCTGCCTCGTCCTCAGCTGTGAAAACGCCCAGGAGAAGGCCCGCTACGTCAAAGAGCCGCTGGAGACGGTCGACGCAGCCAGTCTCGCCTCGGTGAACAGCGCGGTGCGTGAAGCCAGGACCCGCCTGGTAACCGTGCGCAGCGACGAGTTGCGTGCGGAGCTGTCGAAAGATATCGACGACGAATATCAGCGAATGCTGGCACAAATTCAGGAAGCGGAGCGGCGGGAAAAAGAGCGCGCCGCAATCGAGGCCGAAAACAAACGCCAGGAGATCGCGCTGGAAGAACGCCGTGAGGCGATGCAGCTACAGAAAGAACGTGATGCCCAGCGCGAAGAGAACCGGCGCACCGCGGAGGCGAACAAGCGCGTCTTGGAGACGAACCGGCGAACCGCGGAGGCGAACCGGCCCGGCATCGAACCAAGTGCACACGATCTCAATCGCCAGGCTGTTAAGGATCTCGAAGTCGGTACGCGTCCGTCACTCCTTGGAGACGGAACGCAGGTACTCGTCTTGAGAAACACCAAGCGCTATCCGGCCGACTTCGACCTGACTTGCTACACCCGCGGCGATGCGGCAAAGAGAACCTTCATGGTCAACGTCCCTCCCCGCAGTGAAAAACATTTCGGATTCCTCCAGGGATGGTGCGGCAACTTCAAGCCCGGCGAACGGTGCGAAGCGCATTGCGACGGCGAGCTGCTTTGGAATCGTACGATTCGGTGATCAGTGGGCCGGGGCGGCGGTCCACCGCCCCTGCGGGTTGCCGCTCAACGTGAATGCCGCCCAATACTTCGGATCGGCATAATGGTCGGAGCGAAGGACGGCAAGCTGGGCCTCGCGAAGAGCGTCGGCGGCCAGGGCGCCCGCGGCGAAACGGCGATAGAACTCGTCCATCAGCCGGGCCGAGCTCGTGTCGTCGATTCTCCACAACGTCGAGATCACGCCCGGCGTGCCGGCGTAGAGAAGCGCGCGCGTAAGGCCGACGATCTCGTCTCCACCGCTGCGCTCCCCGACCGCGGTCTCGCAGGCCGACAGCACCACGAGATTGACGCCGGAGAGATCGAGCGACGAGAGAATCTCGTGCACTTCGACATTGCCGTCGTATCCGTCGCCCGGCGCGAGCGCGATGCGGCTGAAGAGCGGGTTGACCGAATCGTAGATGGCGTGCGAGGCGATGTGCACGAGATCGACGCTTCCTCCAAGGCCGTAGAGAAGGCTCTCGCGCGCCTGCGGGCCCAGGACAGCTTTGGATCCGAGATGTTCCGCGACGGCCAGCGCCTCCTCCTCCGCGCCGTGTATCTGCCGGGCCGCCGGCAACGCGCTGCTGGGATTGCCGAGGATCAGCGCCACGCCTTTGACGGGCGTCTCCTTCGACCGCAAAAACCGCAGCGCGCTCGCGCTTGGGATGTACGAGAGCGTGTAGTCCTCGATTAGATAACGCTTGCTGCCGGCATCGCGCAGCGCGGCGAACGGAACGTAGTGCAACACGTTGTGGGGCACGAGGATCAAACGGTTGTTGTGGATGTGCTCGCGCAGAGGCGCGATCAGTTTCGCGTACGCCTCGTCAGCCGTTGCCGCGCCGGTGCATCTGTCCTTCGTTCGCTCGGCGCCGCGGAAGTCGCGCGCAGGCGCGAAATGTGAGGCCCAGCAGACGATGCTCTGCAAGCCGGCGGCGTCGATGGAAAGAACGACGTGATGAAGCTCGGTCCGGTCGACCACCCAGGCGTGCGTGCCGTTGACGGTCACGAAGTAGCTGATCAAGGTGGTGTTGTCCGGCAGTTCGGCTCGAATATCGTCCAGGTGCAGCGGTTCCACGATCGTCAGCGCCGAATACTCCGGATTCGACGCTTTGATGCGCGTCTGGAGCGACGTGTACTGCTGGCGCGCGAACTTGAGATCGGATGCAATCTGAATCGCGGCCGACGGCGCCGCCTGATTGCCCTGCTTCTCCCACGCTCCGATTTGTGTCCGAAGCATCTCCGCTTCGCGTACGAGATCGGGATCGCCGCCCCGCTCGGCGTTGAGACGGTGGTTGCCGATTACCTGGAGGAATGCGCGCGCTCGCGCGCGCTCCGCCTGTTCGAACGCCTCCGTCACCCGGCCCTGCTGGACCAGCATGTCGACCAGGATGTCGTAGTAGACGTGTCGATTGCTGCCGAGGTAGCCGGCCAGCATCTCCTCGACCTTGATGTCCCCGGCCATCGCGTCGAGGGCCTTCGCCGCCTGCTCGAAGTATTTGACCGCGTCGGCGCGATTCCCCTCTTTCCAATAGCTTGATCCGATGAGCGCGAGGTAGCCGGCGCGATGGTCGCGGCTTGGATTCGTGCTCAGCGCTTCCTGCCACGCCGCGCGAGCGCCGGCGAAATCGCGGCGCTCGAGCAGGAATTTGCCTTTCAGCATGAGAGCGACGCCACGAAAGACCGGCGGCGTCGCCTCGGAGACCGGGCCCGGATCGACGGTTTGCGCGCCGGAATTCAACGCGAGCAGTTCGCGCAGGACCCGCGGCGCGTCCGCGCCGATCATCAGCCCCCCCGCCTCCGGCATCGAGGTCACGGCGGCAAAGGCCTCTCCGATCGCCTCAGGGGTGAGTTGGCCTGGCGCGGTCTTCGAGCCGGCCACGAGCACGTCGACCAGAGAACTGGCCAGCGTGAACTGGCTCTTCTTCGCCAACTCGCGCGCTTTGTCCAGTGCGAGGCGGGCGCTGTCGCGATCCTCCAGCAGCAGATAGACCTCGGCCAGCGTGATCCAGATCGGCGCTTCCACGTACGGCTGATTCAACTTCTGATAAATCTCGAGCGACTTCTCGAACTGCGACACCGCCGTCCCGTAGGCCCCTGCGAACATGTGCAGCGCGCCGAGGTCGGCGAGAATGCTGGCGCGCTGGGAGTCATCGTTGTTCTGCGTCGCCAACTTCAGGGCATCGGCGAATGCCGCTTCCGCCGCGTCGAGCCGGCCGGCCCGCAACAGCAGATTGCCACGGTCGGCGAGCGTCGATACTTCGCGTTTCGGATTCGACGACCCGCGCACGATCTTGAGAGCGCGGTCGTTCCATGCCAGCGCCGCGTTGACCTGGCCGGCGAGAATTTCAAGGTCGGCCAGCTTGCCGAGGATGTCCACCTCCACCCACGCGTCGCGGACGGGCACGTTCGGCAAGTTCTTGATCTTATCCAACGCCTTCAGATAGCTCTTCCGCGCTTCGTCCAATCGCCACTGCCGGCGACGCAAGTCTCCGATATGTGCAGCAATCGGCCCGTCCAGAAGGCCGAAGAAGAGGCTCGACAGGTCGACCGCGCGCGTGAGCTGCTCGTCCGCCTTGTTTAACGCGCCGGTTTCGATGAGTGTCGTGCCATAGGAATCTCTGGTCATCATCTCGGCCAAACGCAGGAGGATCGGCTTGAACATCTCCGGATTGGCTGTCAAGGGAGCGATCGCATCCATCGGCATCCCGAAGATCGGCCCCAGCGCTTTCATCGATCCAGCAGAGAACTGCGCGTCGGACGCCGACGCATCGCGCAAAAGGCTGAGCGCACGTTCGTGGGCAGCGATTGCCGCATCGAACTGCCCCTCTCGTCTCTCGAGCTCCGCCAGAGTCCAGAGCGACATCCACGCCCCGAACTGATCGCCCAGTGCGGCGAACTTCACGCTGCTCTGTTGCAGATCCGATCGCGCATCGGAGGCCTTGTCCAATCCAACGTCCGCCAGGCCGAGCAGTAGATACGATACCGCTTCGCCCGCTGCATCGCCCGCGGTGATGTACCGTTGCTGCGCCTTCTGGACCTCCGCGCGCGCTTCGGCGACCTTCCCGGTGAGGAGGAGTTGACCGGCGGTGGCCAGCGGATCTTCAGCCGCGGAGACACCGCAGGGAAATGCAAGGCTAACGAACAGAAACACGCTGACGCGAAAACGACTCGAATTCATGGCAAGGTCTCCCGCTCTCACGCGCCGCTTGCGGCGGCACGGACTCGAAAATCAACTGCTCGACCGACCAGTTGGGCGGCGTGCTAAGAGGCGATCGCGTCGTACCGCCGAGCTCCAGTAACTGTTGGAGCGGCGACGAAGCGCCTCGTCCGCCGGCCGAGCGCACGCCATCCCACTCCAGCGACCATGGATCCGGCAACGCCTCATCGGTCGTCAGGAGAAAGTACGTGTCGACGCCGTAGGGCGGCGTCGCGCTGAACGATGCCCACTCGCCCAGCGGAATCTCCGATGGCAAATGCGCCACCTGCGTTTCTCCGTCCTCGATCGGCACGCGGTTCTCCACCGCACCAAACAGGAGAATGCTTTTCCCCCGGCTGTCGATGACGAAGACGTAGACATATCTCGGCTGGACCTCGCCGCCAGCGCGTCCGGAACGGGCGCGCAGCACGAGGCCATATCGCGAATCCCCAACGAGCACTCCGTCATTCACCAGCGATCCGTCGTCTGCGCGGCGGATGGCCAGGTCATACGGCAGCGCCTCGTTGCCCGGCGACTCGATGTTCTGCCAGCCGAAGATACGCCTCAGTCTCATGATGGCGTCGTTCAGGACGAGCGGCGTATCCGCTGCGCCGGCGGCGCTCCAACGGCTGCGCAGTGGCAGCGCAACGTGGCCGCACTCCGCCGTTTTCAAAGCGCGCCGAAGCCATGCGTATTCGATCTGTCCGTTGAAAAAGCGTCCGCCGAGGATGTAGTCCGCCGACCGAGGGTCGGACGTGGTCTCGATCCCGTCCTGATGGCCCTTCTGGCCCAGGCCGATCGCCTCAACGAAGTTCGCCGGCCCGGGAAGCTGCAGAAACAGCGATGATCCGGACGGAATCCCGCGCAGGATTCGCGCGGGATCGGCACCGCCTGGATGCTCGGCGCTTTGTCCTCGCGCGAGCACTTCCCACCGCCCGTCGCGCCAGCGGACGAGATGCGTTGCCGCCGTCTCCGTCGGATCGGCAACCCAGTGGATTTTTCTGCGCCCCGCCTCGCTCTCGAGCTCTCGCGCGAACGAGATCGTGTCTTGCGGTCCGACCGGGGTCCAGACACGAAGCGGCCGGCCGGGCGGTGAAGCCCATCCGACGATCTCCAGCAATGTACCCGACTGCAGCGTCGCCGAAGTCCTGAGCGATGCTCGCTGCACAACCGCGCGAGCATCGCAGCGCGCGATTCCTCGCAATGCGGTGACCTCGATGCGGACGCCGTTCGCCTCCAGCTCGCTGCCGATGGTGATTCCGTTCACCCAACCACCCTGCAGCACGTAGGTGCCATCGGAGTTCACTCGTTCGACCGCGATAGGCGTCCTCGCCCGCGGTCGCTCGCCCCGCGCGCCGAGGAAGGGATTCAGACGCGCGTCTGTATTGCCGCCGATCGTCGGCTCCTGCGCGGGCATGTCCAGACGCAGCCGCGCGTGCGCGCGCAGGAAGATGTCGATGGCCGGCTCATCCGGACCCGAGTCCCGCAGCGCATTCTCGAGAGCCCAGGAAAATGCTCCGTGCACGTTGCCGGCCGGATCGCGCGTCTCGTATGCGAGATCGAAATCCTGCGCGGCAGCGAAGATGAGCAGGCCTCGGTCTTCCGGACGCGGCCCGGGATCCGAGCCGTCTGCCACATCGTGAAGATCGGGTCTCACGCTGCGCGGCCGCAACCCTGCATCGAATCCGCGTGCGCCGGAGCCGCTATGGCAACTGTCCAGAACGACGGTAGGGCGCGCGCCACGGTCGAGGATGCCATTGAAGATGCGGCGCAGTTCCTTGTCCCGGATATCCGCGCCGCCGACACGCGAGTCGGCGGGCACGAGCGATTCGTCCATACAGTCCGGCTCGTCGGAAAGGGAGTTCGCCACCTGGGAGCCGTGACCGGAGTAGTAGAAGAACGCGATGTCGTCTTTTTTCGAGGGCCTCAGGAGATTCCGATCGAGCGCGTCGAGGATCGCCGCACCCGTGGCTTGCTGATCCGTCAGCGTGATGATGTTGGTCGGCTCGAACCCATAGCGGGAGATGAGCAGATCGCGCAGGATGCCGACGTCCGTGACCGCTCCCTGGAGATCCTCCCAGTCGCGGTCGGGAAGGGGCGCGGTGTCCGGCGCCGGGAAGCTCGACGCCGTGTAATCGTTGATACCGACCAGGACCGCGCGCTTGGCCGGCCTTCGGACCTGATCGTCTGCCGCCAGCCGCGGAGCGCGACCGAGGAATATGGCAAAAGCCACCACCAACGCGATGCGTACATGTATTCTCATCGGCATCTCCGCCTATAGACACTTCCCGAAGAGAGAGGTTGATGCAAATTACGAGGATACTGCCGTATGCCCGGGCGTGCGCCGTGGCCATCGGTCTGTGCACCGCACCGCTCGCCGCGCAGACGACGCGTTCGGCGCAGCTCCTGCCACCGCTCGAGACCATTGAGACCTCAGGCTTCGATCGCTCGCAATCGGCAGCGCTGTTCACGCATGACGAGAAGTTGGCCGAAGTCCGTACGCCGTGGGCGATGCCATTGATTTGGCGTCCGTCTTTGCGCTCGACCGCAATGTGAGCTGGTCATGCCAGGCGACGTATCCTTCGGTCTCGTGGTGAAAAAGTGAAGGTGATAACGAGACTCGTGCTGTGCAGCCTGTTGTGCGCGGCGGCCACCGGGTGCCTCCACGATCCACGGCCGCTGCCCACGACTCGCTCGGTCCATCTGGCACCGGCGACGGAGAGCGACGACGACGAATCAGACTTCGATCCTGCACAATCCTCCGCCTTGTTCGTCGGCGTCCGTCGCTTCACGCACGACGGCAGCCTTGTGGAAGTGCGCTATGCGGTTGACGACGCGATCGATCTCGCGTCCGTATTCGCACTCGATATCCATCTCGTCGACCCGGCGAAAGTAGTCCTGGCCATTTCGGGGGAACCGCAGAAACCGTCGTCGAAGCAGAAGCTCGAGGAGCTCCGAGCGGCCGGTGCCACCATTCGCGACGCAGGCGAAAGCGACATCCTCGCTCTGCTCGATCGTCAGACCCGCAACGCCGGGAAGAAAGGCATCTTCATCGTCAGCGTGGCCACGCACGGCTTTAACGACGAAGGGTCGCACTACCTGCTCGCCTCCAACTCACTGCTCCAACATCGCCAGACTTCCATCTCGGCGAACACGCTCGTGGAGATCGCCGGGCAGTCAGACGCGCTTCGATCATTGATCTTTCTCGATTCCTGCAGAACGAAATTGGTCTCCGGTATCCGCAGTGAAGGCGCGAGCGACCGCCGTTCGGCCGCTCCCCTCGTTCAGACACTCGGGAGCGCGCGCAGCCAGGCGGTCTTCTACGCCGCGGCGGCGAACCAATATGCCTATGATGATGACGAGCGAAAGAACGGTGTCTTCACGGCTGCGGTGATCGACGGGCTCCACTGTCAGGCCACAACCAATGCACGCGGTCTGATTACCGTCGACACGTTGTTCGACTATGTGAACCGGCGAGTTCTGACCTGGATACGGACGCACCGCGATCCTTTGGCAAAACGAGGTATCCAGCTGACGACCGATGGTATGTCGAAAGCGATGCCGCTCGTCGCGTGCGGCACGCCGCCCACGCAGATCGGACAGGTCCTCCACGCCTTCCGAGAAGCGATGGAACCGAACCACAAAGACATCTTTCCCATCGGCTCTGCAGCGGACAAGCGCCAGAAACCGGCTACTGTACGAGCATCCGATCACGTCGTTGAGGTTTTCAATGCGGCCGGTACTCATCTGTGGGGACGACGAGTCAGAGGCACGATCGTGCAGGCCGAGGCAGTCGATCTCGACGGCGACGGCATGAATGAGGTTATCGTGGGCGTGGGTGGCCCGGGAGAAGACGCCGGCAAGATTGTGGTCTGCAACGGCAATGGAACTCTCCTGTGGACAGGCGACACAAACGCACCAGCCAATGATGATCTACCCTCTGGCAGCCGGTTGACGGTGCGCGCCTTTACGACCGGAGATCTTTTTCGCAGTTGCAGGCGTCAAGTGGTCGCTCTCGCGGTTGATGTGCAAGCCGGGCATCCGTCACGTCTGTGCATTTTCGAAAACGATGGCAAGCTCAGCGCGTCGTACTGGCACCCCGGAGAGCTACGCACGGCGGTCGTCGGCTCGGCCACGGCTCACGACGAGCCACGGATCATCGTCGGCGGCGTCAACAACGATCTTCGGCCTATCGTCTCGATCGAGGGCAATGTTCCGATCGTCTTCATGCTCGATCCAGCGAAGGTTGCGGGCGAAGCACCTCCCTACCTCGGCCGCTCGGGGAGAGGGACGCAACTCTGGTACGGACTCGTTCTTCCGGCAAAGCAGACCATCGACCGCGTGGAGGTCGTCGACCGCCAGAATGGCGCGAACGACATCGCCGTCTCGATGTCGTCGCGCATCGTTCTCCATCTCGACTTCGGCGGACAGCTCGTCAGCATCACGCGCGGCGAGGAATCCGCCCGCGAGGTGACGTTCGCCATCGTCGGCGAAAAGTGATCACGGGATCTGCGCTCCCGGACAGAGGGTTAGATCGTACGGCGATTTCTTTTTGCCGCGCGGATTCATCCCCAGGCTTTCGAGAAGATTGGACCACGGCTCCTTCGGGTGAAGGGGAGCCCACTCGGCCTGGGGATCGGATGCCTCCATATCCTTCGGCAGATCGGGAACGGGCCGCTGTCCTTTGGCCGGTGGTGTGGTCATCAGATCGTAGTAGACCTCGAAGTGCTGGCCACGCTTCGGCAGCGGCGGCTTTGCGTCAGGAGCAGGAGCGACGAACGGCGGAAAATTGAGAACGGCCAACTCAACGACGCCATTTACCGGGCGAAGCTTGATCGTGCGCTCCGCGCCCGTCTGAAAATTCGTCTCCACCAGCTCGACGGCATCTCCAGGGATGTGAATCTCCGCCTCCACCCAGTTGGCAGCCGCCTGGGCATACGGAACTTGCGCCGCACCCGGCGCCACGTTGAAATGGATCGGTCTCACCTTCCCATCCACCCGGATCATGGCGTACGTGATGACGCTACCGCTGCGCAACCGGAATCGAGCAGCGATGAGCCCGGCCGGCGGATGCTCACCCAACAGCTCGGGTTTGATCTCACCGCTGTCCGGCGCAATGGCAGTCAGGTCCGGCACCCAACTGAAGTCCTCGCGCTCCCGGGAAGTCGTGGGAACCTGAAGTGGCCGGCCTTCGGCCGTTCGACCGCGCGCGTTCCTTCGGACGTCGAGCGGCGCGGTCGCTCCCGGCAACGAGAAATCAGAGCTGGAGAGCTGCCAGGCGCCCCCGCCGAGCACCGCGGCCCGGAGCGAATCGGCCGCGCGGTCGGGACTCTTGCCGAAGAGGAACTTCGCGATCTTTTCGTCGCTCGGGCAGGGCTTGGGCTCCTCGCAGTGCGACGCGCGCGCCAGGAGAATTGGCATGTGAAGCGGCATGGCCGTGCCGTCCGCCAGCTGCATGCTGTGGGACCCGCTCACCACCAGGACCGTCAGCTCCTTCCCATCCTTGCTCGGGACGAAGGCCATCAGACCGCTGAAGAAAATCCGCAAAATGACGTCGTGCACGTTATTTCCTCTCTTTCTCACTTCGGAATGGCGATGAAGCAAACCCAGTCATCTGAAACGACCCCCAAACGGCGGGGGACTTCAAGAAACCCTCTTGCAGCATGTCTCGCTGGGCCAACTGCAGAGCGACCGCGGCGTCGTGACCTTCGCGATACCGTTGGTGAAAGAAGGCGATCAGCGGCGCCGCCTCGTTCTCCCGAATGTCCCAAAGGGTGCCCAATACCGCGGGCACACCTGCGGCGAGAATTGGCCGGACCAGCGGCGCCACCCCTTCCGCGCCGATGGGAACGCCGCCGGCCGTGCTGCACGCCGACATCACGAAGAGCCGCGTCTCGTTCGTCTGAAGACCTGCCAGCAGCTCCTCGGCGGTGAGCGCTCCTGACTGCCGAGGCGATTGGCCGACCTGCGGCGACGGCGCGAAGAAGAGCAGCGATTCGGAAGGCGCGTCTGGATTGGCGATGGCGTGACCGGCGAAGTGAATGATCGTGCTCTGCGGCGCCTTCGCGAAAAAGGCGGGTACGGTGGCGTTTTCATGCGACAGCGGGATGACCCGGGCAACAGGCCTGTAGGTTTGGCCGATCTGTTTGATTTCGGCATCGGCGAACGTCAACTTCTTCAAATTCGCCGCAACCTCGAGCCGCCCGTCGAACGCCGGATTGCCGACCAGAAGAACCGCTGGCCTTTTCGCAGGCACGATCTTCGCATCGCGCGCCAGCGAGTAGGCATAGAGAGTGGCACTCGGCGCGACGGCCACCGGGTAGTGCTGGATCAGATAGTCCTCTGATTTGGCGGGATCGACGAGCAGCGCGGCGAATGGAATGCCGTGCGTCGCGGCATCGGGAACGAAGATCACTCGCGGATTGAGCTTCCGCTCACGGCTGATGCGGGCGATTCGATCGAGCGGTTCGCGAAGGAGAGCAGCCGATACCTGTTTGAGCGTCGCAAGGAACGCCTCATTGCCGCGAGCGACAGCGCTCTGGGCCAGATCCGCCGTCCACGCTGCGATCTGGTCGTTGCCGTGCTTGAAGGTGAACGCCCTGAAGTCGCTTTCGTTCGGTCCGATCACCCAGGCGTAGGTTCGGTCGTCGAGCACGAAGTACTCGACGATGAACGTCGAGGGCGCCAGGGCCGCGCGGATGTGCGGCAGGTCGAGCGGCTCGCTGCTGTTCGTCCACGGGCGGACCAGATTGAGCAGCTCGTACGCGCGGAACTGTTCGGAGTAGCCGAATGCCTTCACCCACTGATCTTTGTTGCCTTCCTCCATCAATTGTTGGATCAAGAGGGAGTAGGCATCGCGCGAGCGGGAGAAGTACGGTGACCAGATGGCCTCGGCTTGCCCTTTCTGATGTTCTCCGAGAACGATTCGATTTTCACTTCGCAATTCGGCGACGGCGTTTTGAAGGTCCGCCTCCGCCGCTGCGCGCTTATGGTTCAGCAGACGCGCTCCGGCTCGCTCGACGAGAAGCGATGCGGTGTACGATCGGTAGTACAGCGGCGACGCCAGCTCATATGCTTTGCTGAACGCCGCCGCGGCGCGTGCCGGATCGGAGTGAAGCAGAAGCTGACCCTCCACTTCACGGATCGGCGCCATGCGGATTTTTCGTACGTCCTCCTTCAACGTCTCTTCAGAAACGAGCCGCTCGGCCTCGCGGAGATCGTCGATGGCATGAGAGTCACGAAGGCGGCCGCGAATGGCAGCACGCTGGCCGAATGCGACACCGAGGAGACCTCGCAATTGCCTGACATGGGGTTCGTCGACGCGAGGCTTTGCGAGCTCATCCAACAGGATCTTCATCGCCTCGTTCTGGTATCGCAGCGCGACCTCCGGATAGCCGAGGGCTACGGTGGAAAGGGTGATCTCTCCGACGGAGAGATGCCTCTGTGCTGGCTCGACGATTCGCGATTCATATCGGCGCGCTCGAAACACTTCGCGCCACGTGAGGTCTTTGTGGCCGAGGACGCGAAAAAGGGCCACTTTCCTCGTGTAGATGATTCCGAGGTTCTGTTCGTCCAGGATGGGCAGACAGATCTTCTCCGCCGCGTCGTACTCGGACAACGAGTCGAGATAGCGGCTCTGAACAAACAAGAAGAAGGCGTGCCTGATGTGTACGATCGCCAGGAGGTGCCCGTAGCCCTTCCGCCGCACCTCTTTTTCCACGGTCTCGAGCAGGGTGATGGCCGGGCCTGACTCGGTCACCATCTCGGTTGCGCGGGCGATCGCGGCGACATTGTGAAAAGGACTCCCCGCTCGATTCAATACCGCTTCGGCGTCTGCATTTTGCCCTTGCGCGAGAAGAAGGATTCCTCTCTGAATGGCCGACAAGCGTCGTCTTGATGTCGCTGACGATTGGATTTGTGTGACTCCCTCCAATGCATGGGGATCGCCGGTCAGCTTCGCCAAAGCCGTGGCCATCATGGCGGCGAGATGAAGCTGCCGCTCTGCTTCTCGCTTGTCACCTCTCGAATGCGCGTTCGCCCATGCCGGGAGAACCTCGGTTTCGAGATAGTGAAGTGCCTCCGAGGGATATGGCGCAACGAGCTGGGCGACGGCTTTGCGATCGTTCGCTCCGGCGGCGGCGGGCAACCGTTTGACGTTGTCCAACCATTGCGTCGCAGTCATCTGCAAACGCCGCTTTGCCAGCCGATCCCTATGCGCTGTCGCCTCGGTCACCCATCCGGGGGCATCGGCTTGCCGCAGGTACTCCCACGACGAGATGGCGTCTTCGTCGAAGCCGAGGGCCTCCAGGGCAAGCGCCTGATTGAATCGAACAGCCGGCGCGCGGGGCGCGAGCTTGACCGCGCGGTCGGCGGCGTCGAGCGCGCGGACGAAGTCGGAAGGCCGGTGTTTTCGCTGCGCACGCACGATGTACGCCGCCGCCAGATCGCTCATCGCCGATGCCGTTGCCTGCCGGCCATCCGCCAGCTTCTTCAACGTTGCCACCGCGGCCTCAATACACTGGTGAGGCTGGGGAAGCGCTGTGACGGCATCGATCTGCGTATTCACGGAATCACAATCTCTGGCAGCACTTGACACCTCGCTGCTCGAGAAGTTGGAGGTTCCGCAATCCGGTTCCTCGATTACGTGTTGCCCAACGACTGGCTTCGGGCTGCACGGGCGCCACGCCCGGTCAACGCTCAGGCGCGGCTCGACCGATCGAGGCGCTGGAACCGCCCCTGACGCACAAACCGCCACGATCATGCTGGCGAGAAACGTAATGGCGCGAGTGAACCGCTTGGTCATCAACACCCGAGGGATGCGCAGGCTTTACCGAATACAGGATTTACCTCATCATAGACGACCCTCGACATGACGAACAACGTGGAGCAATTCGAGAGGCTTTATCAGCGATACTTCGATCGAGCCGTCGCCTACATCATGAGTCTGGGCGTTTCGAGGGAAGATGCGCGCGATCTCGCACAAGAGACGTTCGTTCGTGTCTATCGCAGCATGGAGCAGTACCGGCGCGAAGCGGAATGGGGATACATCCAGACAACCGCGCGCCGCCTCAGGCTCAACAAATTGCGTGATGACCTCGCGCAGAAACGTAAGGTGAGCATGGCGCTGCTCAGCGAGGATGAGCTGGTCAACGTCGCAGACAGGAAGCTCTCCCCCGAACAGTTGGCGGCCATCCAGGAGAGTCTGGACCGGGTCCATGCCGCCGTTTCTGAGCTGCAGGAGAAGAAACGCGACTGCGTTCTCTGGTTCCTGGGCGGCTACACGTACAGCGAGATGGCCAAGATCCTCGGTATTTCTGAGGTGACCGTCAAATCGCGGTTGCACGAAGCGCGGCACGATCTGAAGCGGAAGGGAATCGAGTTGCCATGGTCGAAGAACTAGATTGGAAAGCCCTCTACCGCCGGCTGATCACCGAAGGCCGCGAGCGCGCCGGTGATCCTCCGACCGCCGATGAGGTCGATGCCCTCTTCCGCGGCGATTTGTCCGAGGAAGAGGCGGCGCGCGTGCGCGGCCTCCTCGTTTATTATCCGGAGATCGCGCGCGTAATGACGCAACCCCCTCCCTCGGAAACGACAAACGTTCTCACTGACGAGGAACGCGCTCAGGATTGGGAAGCCATCCGAAAACGGATCGCCCCAATCCCGTTCGGGCATCCGATAAGGCGGCCAAACCGGCAGCCTCGGCTGCTTGCATACGCCGCGGCAGCCGCGCTCGTGTTCCTCGGAGTCATCCTCTATTTCGAATTGCGGCCGTCAGCGCCGGCCGGCGCCGTAAAACCGCCCCTCGCCGCCCGGCGCATCGAGCGCCGCGAGCTCCGGCCGGACGGGATTCTGCGGGGCAATGAGCCAACCCCCGCCATCATCCTCGCCGTTGCCGACGAGTACGCGCTGAAACTCCTCACCGCCCATGAGCGACGTTACGACAGCTACCGGATCGACGTTGTCGATCTCAACACGGCTCGCGCGATCTGGACGCATTCCGGTATTGCCGATTCGCCGAACGGCGCATTCGAGATCAACCTTTCGAACCAGGTGCTCCGGCCCGCCGGTCGCTATGAGCTCGTTCTGTATGGGATGTCCAACCGGGTGGCGACGTATACGGTCCGCGTTTTGACGAGATAGCGAGTTCCCCTCATCGTGAGGGGACGCGAAGGGTTAGCAGCAGCAGAAAGCGCCGGCATCCCGGTGCAGCCGCCCTCCTGATGGCCGCAGATGGCGCCGCAATAGCTTTGAGAGCGGAAAGCCGCGCAGCGGCCAGCGCGCTGAATGTGTGGTGTATTCTGACCGCTCGGTGCCAATCACCCCAGGAACGCGCCTCGGTCCATACGAGGTTGTTGCGCCGCTCGGTGCCGGCGGGATGGGCGAGGTCTATCGCGCGCGCGACACGCGCCTCGACCGCAGCGTGGCCATCAAAGTCCTTCCGGCGGAGCTCGCGCATCGCGCCGACCTGCGCGCGCGCTTCGAGCGCGAGGCCAGGACCATCTCCTCGCTGAACCACCCGAACATCTGCGCGCTCTACGACGTCGGCGACGACTACCTGGTCATGGAACTACTCGAAGGCGAGAACCTCGCCGACCGCATCGCCCGTGGTCCCGTACCGATCGAACAGCTCCTGCGAACTGGCATCGAGATCGCCGACGCGCTCGACAAGGCCCACCAGCGCGGCATCGTCCACCGCGACCTCAAGCCCGCCAACATCATGCTGACGAAGTCGGGAGCGAAACTGCTCGACTTCGGGCTGGCCAAAGAGAGCCCGCTCGGCGGCGACGCCCCGACCGATGCCACCGTCGCCAAGGCCCTCACCTCGGAAGGAACGATCGTCGGGACATTTCAATACATGGCGCCGGAACAGCTCGAAGGCGCGAACGCCGACGCGCGCACGGACATCTTCGCTCTCGGCGCCGTGCTCTATGAAATGGCCACCGGGCGCCGCGCCTTCGAAGGGAAAAGCCGCGCCAGCTTGATCGCTTCCATCCTCGGCACGCAGCCGCCGCCGATCGCGCAGCTCCGTCCGATGACACCACCGGCACTCGACCGCCTGGTGCAGGGCTGCCTGGCCAAGGATCCCGACGACCGCTGGCAGAACGCGCACGACGTCATGCTCGAGCAGCGCTTCATCGCCGAGAGCAGCTCCGCGGCCGGCGTGCCGATTCCCGTCGCCCGCCGCCGCGCCTGGCGCGAGCGCGCCGCGTGGATCGTCGCTGCCGCTGCCGTCATCATCGCCGTCGCCGTTGCGACGATGATGAAGCGCACGCCCCCCGTGGGCGACCTCGTGCAGTTCGCGATCGACACACCGCCGAATCTGGCCCTGTTCCCTTTCGACACCAAAGGAGTGGCCATCTCGCCCGACGGGACGATGATCGCGTTCGTGGCGGGCGACGTTCAAGGAAAGCCGTCGCTGTACATCCGCAACGTGGCCACGACGAAAATCGCGGCCCTGGCCGGTACCGACGACGCGTCGTATCCATTCTGGTCACCCGATAGCCGTCAGCTCGGCTACTTCGCCGGCCAAAAACTACACCGTATCGACGCCAAAGGCGGCACGACCGTGACGCTCTGCGATGCCGCGTCCGGCCGCGGCGGCACGTGGAATCGCGACGGCGTGATTCTCTTCGCGCCGACGATCGCGAGCGAGCTGTATCGCATCTCCGCCGGCGGCGGCCGTCCCGAGCGCGTCACTTCGTTTGAAGGGAAAAAGGTCCGGCACCGCTGGCCGTGGTTTCTCCCCGACGGCAAGCGCTTTCTCTACGTTGCCGGCGAAGACCTCACGGCCGGCTCGCTCGACGGCAAGCTGCACAAGCAGATCGTCACCAACGTTTCCAACGCCGTCTTCGTCCCGCCCGACCGTATCGTCTTCTCGCGCGGCGTGGTGCTGATGTCCCAGCGCTTCGATCCCGACGCCCTCGCGGTCAGCGGCGAGCCCGTCCCGCTCCCCTTCGGCAACGTCGCCCACATGAGCTCGAAGCAACTCAGCATTGTGAGCGCATCGGAGAACGGCACGCTGGCCTTTCTTCCCGCTCCCGAAGGCGCCACGCGTCTGGTGTGGGTCGACGCCAAAGGACATGAGGATGGCGAGATCGGTGAGGCCGGCGGCTACGACGACGCCGCGCTATCACCCGATGGAAAGCGCGTCGCCGTGGTGCGCAGCGCGCCCGACGGCAACGACATCTGGCTCGTCGATGCTTCCAATGGCAGCCTCTCGCGCTTCACGTTCCATCCCGGCCAGTACGGCTTCCCGTGCTGGAGCCGCGATTCGAAGCAGATCGCCTTCTTCCTTCAAATGGACTCCGTCGGCCAGGTCTGCACCAAGTCGCTCGACGGCGCCGAGCGCACTCCCGTGTTGATGTCCAAAGCGTGGCAAATCCCAAACGACTATTCGCCAGACGGCACCACGCTCCTGACCTTCGTGCAGACGCCGGCAGCGGCAGGCGATCTGTATACGCTGACCCTCGGCCCGAAACCGGTGATGACACCCTTCGTGGCCACGCCATTCGACGAAAGCGCCGCGACGTTCTCTCCCGACGGCCGATGGGTGGCCTATCAGTCGAACGCATCGATGCGCAGCGAGGTCTACGTCCGCCGCTATCCCCTCAGCCCCGAGCAGTGGCAAATTTCGAACGCGGGAGGCGAGAGCCCGATGTGGAGCCCGGACGGGAGAGAGCTGTTCTACGCTTCCGGCGACACCATCATGCGCGTCCCGATCGGCGGCGGTGCGTCGCTCAACGCCGGCATCCCCGCGCCACTCTTCCATATTCCGGGACATCACACCGCACCGCGCCTGACCGGATCGGTATCGCGGCCCGTGATTAGCGGCATCACGCCTGACAAGCAACACTTCCTCTTCCGGCTCGGCACGGAGCAAGGGCTGCCGTCGATCAATGTCGTGCTGAACTGGCGGAAGGCGCTTCAGGAGCGGTAGCATCAAGTTTGCGTATGCGCGTGGATGATCTCGATGATTTCCTCCCAGTTTGGTGACTGAGGGAACGCGCCATGCTGGGCCCACCCGTACGCGTCGCCGTCGTGCTTCGTGTCGTGGATCGTTGGATCGCTGCCGGCATCGAGCAGCAGGCGCACGACATCTGCATGACCCTGCGCCGCCGCGAGATGCAGAGGAGTCACCTTCGCGTCCCAATGTCCCCACATCTCATTCGGATCGCCGCCATGTTCGAGCAGCCATCGCACCGCTGCCGTATCGCCGCGCTTCGACATGATGTGCAGCGTCCCCGGTGGAATCGGCATGCGTGCGGCAGCTTCGAAGTCTCCCAGCGCGAGTGCGGCGATGACATCCGTCTCGCGCAGCTTCTCCATCAACGCGCGATCAACGGCCGGCTTGTTCGCATACACCGCCGGCGGCATTCCGCCGTCGTCGCGCGCCGTCGGATCGGCGCCGAGCTCGAGGAGAAGCGCGACCATGTCCGGCCTGCGCCGTAGGATCGCGTAGTGTAGCGGCGTGCGATGGCTCTCGCTATCGCCCAGCCTCTGATTCACGAGGGACGGATCGCGCGCGATGATCCGCCGCACGTCGTCACCGAGGTTGAGAGCGATGGCGGACCACAGGTGGTGCGTTGCTCCGCGGCTGATCAGAAAGTCCGCGATGTCCGGATGCGGATCGAAGCAAACGGCCCAGCCGATCACGTTGGGGAAGTGATCCTCGCCGCCGCCGATCACGTCGGCACCGGCATCGACAAGCCGTCGCACGACGTCGAGATGATCCTCGGCCGCGGCCCAGTGGATCGGCATCGTGTTGTCGCCGTGCTCGCGGGTGTTCACGTCGACGCCGTGCGCCAGGATGTCGTTCACCGTCGCGAGATCACCGTTGCGCGCGGCGGTGAACAACTGCCCGTGCAGCGTCAGATTGTCGACGTGTGCTTTGAGCGCGCGCCAGCTTGTAAATCCGTACTGCTTCGCGAGCTGGTATTGCGCCTGTGCCAGCGTCGATTGCTGACTCGCTTTCTTGAGCGTGCGAAGCAGCTTCTTTGCTTCCTTGCGAAGCCATTCGAGACTGGCATTGTCGGGGAGCTGTGACATACAAACCTTCCTTCCTCGTCGGCCCTGCGTCCGCATCGAGAGCCAGGAATGAAGGTCGTTGATGACGACTGTGGGGGTGGGTTGAACCCTTTACGCGGACGTCGGCCGCCCTTACGGCACGGCCGATGTTACCGCAAACTCGCCGTGGCTTTCGATAGGCTCGGGAGGTCATCCGTTCGATCCCGTTCAGCTCCACCACTTGACCTCGTTTCGTTACCGACTCGAACGGATCGACGGCAACCCAGGCCGGCGTGAGTCCGTACGGACGCGTAGGAGACCATCGTAGCGACCGGTCTCCGTGTGGAGGTGAGTTGATGTCCGGTTTTTTTCGGTGCCTCGCATGCTCACTGTTTCTTCTTGCGCCTGCCGCGATGGCATCGGACGCAGGTGGTGAGCATTGGATCGGTACGTGGGCGGCAGCCGCACAGCATTGGCTTCCCGGACGTCTGGCAAGCTTTCGAAATCAAACCGTGCGCCTCATCGTGCACACCAGCGCCGGCGGTGCCAGGGCCAGAATCAGAATCTCGAACACATACGGCGATCAACCGCTACAGATCGCCGCCGTGCACCTAGCACGTCGCTCCGCGGGCGCGGACATCGATCCCGCTTCGGATCGAACGGTGACGTTTCAAGGCCGGAAGCAGGTTACGGTCCCCCCACGGTCCATGGTCGTCAGCGATCCGGTGGACCTCGACGTGCCCGCGCTCTCGGATCTGGCGATCAGCCTCTATTTTCGAGAGACCGCGCTGGCCACGACATCACACTCCCTGGCGCAGCAAACGAACTACGTCTCGCCCGAGACCGGCGACTCGACCGGTGAGGCCAGGTTCACGGCCGCGAAAACGATCCTCTCCTGGCCATTTCTCACCGGAGTCGACGTTGCCGCTCCGCCTCACGGGTTTGCCATCGTCGCGCTGGGGTCGTCACTCACGGACGGTGACGGATCAACCAAGGATGTGAACAGGCGATGGCCGGACGTCCTTGCCGAGCGACTGCAGAAATGCGCCGACAAGAATGCGCCGGTCGGCGTGCTCAATGAAGGCATCATCGGCAATCGTCTGGTGAGCGACGCCAGCAGCCCACGGCAGAAGGGCGGCCCATTCGGTGCGGTCTTTGAGGATCTGGCGCCGGCGCTCGGGGAATCGGGCCTCGTGCGTTTCGACCGGGACGTTCTGCAGCAATCCGGCGTCAAGTTCGTCGTCCTCGGCCTCGGCATCAACGACATCCTGTTCCCCGGCGCCTTCGTTCCGGCGAGCGAATCCGTGGACGCACAAACCGTGATCGCGGCCAATCGCCGGCTTTTAGACCGCGCGCACAAGAAAGGAGTCAAGGTCATCATCACGACGATTCCACCCTGTGAAGCCGCGTTCTTTCGCGGACCGGTCATCACGTTTTGCACGCCGCAGAACGAGAAGGTTCGCGAAGAGGTGAACACCTGGATTCGCAACACGAAGGAATTCGATGGGATGATCGACTTCGATCAGCCCGTGCGGGACCCGGGCCACCCAGCGCGCATCCTGCCCGAGTACGACAGCGGAGATCACTTACACCCGAACGACGCCGGTTACATCGCAACGGGCAATGCAGCTCCGCTGGCGTTGTTCGGCTGTTCGTGATCGAAGATAAGCGAGAAGAAGCGCTGCGTACTCCAGGAGGAATTTGGAGCGACTCTAGTGGCCGCTCCCATGCGTGCGCTTCCGGGCCTCGTCATAAACTTCGCGAATCGCGGTGATGACGGTCTCCGGCTCGTCGAATTGGATGTATTCCGAGCTGTGGCGGGCGAATATCTGTTTGGCGTTGGACGAGAATCCGAGCCAGCGCGCTTGCGCCAACGTCGTCTCCCGCTCGTATTTCAGGTGCTCCGGGGTGTCCGCGGGCTTCGTCTCCAGATGGCCGACACCGTGGTTGCCGGATGTGAGCACGCGAATGGGCCGCGCACCGAATGAGCGGCGGTGCTGCTGCATGTATGTCTCATCCCATGGCGTCTGCTCCATTTCGGATATGTACGCGTCATACATGGCCACTTTCGTCTGCGCGATTTCCAGCAGCTTTGCATTCAATTCGGGGGACCATTCCGCCTCCGGCAGACCGCGAAAGAACTGTTGCGCGCACGTGCGTTGCGGCCGTCCGGGACGCGGCGGCAACATCGGCAGGGGCCTGTGTTCAGCAACCGCGTTACGGCAGTCGCGCAAACGGGAGATGATGCCGGCCTCGCCGCGATGTTGCTCCTCCACCATCTCTTTCGGTTCGAATTCGTCCGGATCGGCATCGACCATCACCAGTCCGGCAACTTCGGGCATGTACCGGTCCGCAAACACACGCATGTTGTCCCCGCCGAAGGCCGACCCCACCAGAATGTAGGGACCGCGAATACCGGCATGATGCAGCGCCGTATGCAACTCCTCGGCGGCACGCACGCTCGTGCGCGGCATGGGGCCGGGTTCGCTGAATCCGGCGCCTGCGCGATCGTAGCTGCAGACCCGCGTCCATCGGGCGATCTGAGGCTGCACCTTCGACCAGGCAGGCGCCCAGTCTTCCCAGCCGGAATCGAAAACGACCGTGGGCGAGCCGCTCCCCATGCAGTAGAGATTCAGCCGAAATCCCCCCGCGTCGACGAGCTGGCCAGGCCGCGCGTAAACGATGTCCGCGGGAGCGCTGCCGCCGCTGGACGCAACGACGCCGGAAAGGAACACAACCAGGAGCAGGCAGATTCGTGTTCGCTTCATCGTTTCATCTCCTTCAGTACTTCATGGTTGCACTGACCCTCGGCAGCGATGTCGCCGGCAACGCCACGCCCCGGACGATCGAGGCGTAGACAAGGTGGATCTGCATCGGGTACCTCATTCGTGTTTCAGCCTTTGTCTTTCCATGTGTCCTACATTCGCCGGTTATGCTACTACGCTCACCGTAGCAATGCCGGGTCAAAGTTTGGTGAACGTCCCTGGGGTCAGGCCTCGAACGTGCCTGGGGTCAGGCCTCTGCTTCTCTCCTGTCCGCGATGAACGTCCCTGCGGTCAGGCCTCTGCTGTCCTGGTAATGCGGCACAGGACTCAGAACATCGAATTGGGATTCGCTGACTCTTTCGGCACCCTCTGCAGCACGTCCCAGTGCTCGACCACCTTGCCGTTGTCGTCGAGGCGGAAGATGTCGATGCCGGCCCAGTCGGCGTCACCGGGCCAGGTCTGGTGGCAGTGCAGGACGACGTAGCTTCCCTCGGCGATGACGCGCTTGAACGCGACGTGTTTGCCCGGGTACTCGGCGGCCATCCGCACGAAGTAGTCGATGAAGGCCTGCTTGCCGTCGCCGACGTCGGGGTTGTGCTGGATGTACGTGTCACCCGCATAGAGCGCGATCGCCTCGGCGGGGCGGCACTGGTTGAACATCAGGTC